>Ga0209550_10000178_pt1 | contig 55454 bp, 59 predicted proteins | sample LauGreSuBDMM15SN_2_FD_187567 | JGI IMG/M metagenome (GOLD analysis project Ga0209550, IMG submission 187567) | Freshwater lake microbial communities from Lake Michigan, USA - Su13.BD.MM15.SN (SPAdes) (version 5) | ecosystem: Environmental > Aquatic > Freshwater > Lake | place: Lake Michigan...
TTTATCACGATTTTCGCGAGGATCCGGCGGGGCGCCATGTGATCAAACTTTGTCGGGCTGAGGCCTGTCAGGCCATGGGCGCTGACCGCGTGGCGGATCATGCTAAGAAAGTTTTGGGCTTGGATTGGCACGAGACGGCCAAGGACGGCTCGGTGACCCTAGATCCGATCTTTTGCCTTGGCCTCTGCGCCTGTGGGCCTGCCGCTTTGATCGACGGAAAATTGGTTGGCCGTGTCGATGAAGCCAAGCTGGATTCCCTGCTGGAGGGTTTGAAATGAAGATTTACCTGCCGCTGGATTCGGCTGCTGTGGCCTTGGGCGCGGATGAGATTGCCCATGCGATTGAAAAGCACGCCCATGCGAAAGGCGTTGCCGTCACCCTTGTGCGCAATGGCAGCCGCGGGATGGTGTGGCTAGAGCCTATGGTCGAGGTCGAAGGCCCCAAAGGGCGCTTGGCCTTTGGGCCGATGACTTTGGCGGATGTGCCGGCGTTGTTTGGCGATCTGTCGGCCCACCCGAAGGCCTTGGGTCTGACCGAAGACCTGCCATGGCTGAAGGCGCAAACGCGCTTGACCTTTGCCCGTGTCGGCGTGATCGACCCGCTGAGCCTTGACGATTACAAGGCGCAGGGTGGTCTGACGGGCCTGACCCGTGCCTTGACGATGGACAAGGCTGCCATCGTGGCAGAAGTCACCGCTTCGGGCCTGCGCGGGCGGGGCGGCGCGGGTTTTCCGACGGGTATCAAGTGGAAGACCGTTAGCGAGGCTTTGGCCGACCGCAAATACATCGTCTGCAATGCCGATGAGGGCGACAGCGCCACCTTTGCCGACCGAATGCTGATGGAGGGTGACCCCTTTACCCTGATCGAGGGCATGGCGATTGCGGGCGTGGCCTGCGGGGCGACCAAGGGCTTTGTCTATATCCGCTCGGAATATCCGGTGGCTGTCCGCGTGATGCAGGACGCCGTAGCCATTGCCCAAGCGGCAGGTGTTTTGGGCGCTTCGGTGCTTGGGTCGGGCCATGCTTTTGACATGGAAGTGCGTGTCGGCGCGGGGGCCTATGTGTGCGGCGAAGAAACCAGCCTGTTGAACTCGCTAGAAGGCAAGCGCGGCGTTGTCCGCGCCAAGCCGCCGTTGCCTGCTTTGCAGGGCTTCATGGGCAAGCCCACGGTGGTCAACAACGTCATCTCGTTGGCATCCATTCCTGTCATCTTCGAAAAGGGGGCCGAGTTTTACAAAGGCTTCGGTCTGGGCCGTTCTCGTGGCACGATCCCCTTGCAGATCGCGGGCAATGTGAAGCACGGCGGGCTTTATGAAATCGCCTTTGGCCTGACCTTGGGCGAGATTGTTGACACCATCGCCGGCGGCACAGCCAGTGGCCGCCCTGTCAAGGCTGTGCAGGTGGGTGGGCCTTTGGGCGCATACTTCCCGCGCGCGCTGTTCGATACGCCTTTTGGCTATGAAGAATTCGCCGGCAAAGACGGGTTGATCGGCCACGCTGGCCTGACCGTGTTTGACGACAGCGCCGATATGCTGGTGCAAGCGCGCTTTGCGATGGAGTTCTGCGCGATTGAATCCTGCGGTAAATGCACGCCTTGCCGGATTGGCGCTGTGCGCGGTGTGGAAACGGTTGACCGGATCGCCAAGGGCGACACCGCTGCCATCCCGCTGCTGACCGACCTGTGTGCGACGATGAAAGCCGGTTCGCTGTGCGCGCTGGGCGGCTTTACCCCCTATCCTGTTCTGTCAGCGCTGTCCCATTTCCCTGACGACTTCAACCGTATGAAGGAAGCCGCCGAATGAAAGATTTCATCATCCCCGACCGCGATTTTGGCACGCCTGCGGCCAAATCGAAAACCATGGTCACGCTGACGATTGATGGCTTTGATGTCACAGTGCCGGAAGGCACGTCGATCATGCGGGCGGCTGCTGAAATTGGCATCGCTGTGCCCAAGCTGTGCGCCACCGACACGGTCGATGCCTTTGGATCGTGCCGCCTGTGCTTGGTCGAGATCGAGGGCCGCAATGGCACGCCAGCTTCTTGCACCACGCCGGTCGCGGCGGGCCTCAAGGTGCAAACCCAAAACGCCAAGCTGGAAAAGCTTCGCAAGGGCGTGATGGAGCTGTATATCTCGGACCACCCGCTGGATTGCTTGACCTGCTCGGCCAATGGCGACTGCGAACTGCAGGATATGGCGGGGGCCGTGGGTCTGCGCGATGTGCGGTATGAGGCGATTGATACCCACTTCAAGGCCAAAGACAACTCTGGCAAATCCAACCCGCAGTACAACCCCAAAGACGATTCCAACCCCTATTTCAGCTATGATCCGGCCAAGTGCATTGTCTGCTCGCGCTGCGTGCGCGCGTGTGAAGAAGTGCAGGGCACCTTCGCGCTGACCATCTCGGGCCGTGGCTTTGACAGCCGGGTTTCGGCGGGGATGAAAGAGGATAACTTCCTGTCGTCAGAATGCGTGTCGTGCGGCGCCTGTGTGGCCGCTTGCCCCACAGCCACCTTACAAGAAAAGTCGGTGATCGAACTGGGCACGCCGGTGCGGTCAGTGATCACGACTTGTGCGTATTGCGGCGTGGGCTGTTCGTTCAAGGCCGAACTGCGCGGCGATGAATTGGTGCGCATGACGCCCTATAAGAATGGCAAGGCCAACCGTGGCCATTCCTGCGTGAAGGGCCGCTTTGCTTACGGCTATGCTAGCCACAAAGACCGCATCCTTAGCCCGATGATCCGCGACAGCATCAACGATCCGTGGAAAGAAGTGTCGTGGTCCGAGGCGATGGAGTTTGCCTCGAACCGCATGAAGGGCATCATTGCCGATCATGGGCGCCACTCGGTCGGCGTGATCACCTCGTCGCGCTGCACCAACGAAGAAGCCTATCTGGTGCAAAAACTGACCCGTGCGGTATTCTTGAACAACAACACCGACACCTGCGCGCGTGTGTGCCATTCGCCAACGGGTTACGGCTTGGGCCAAACGCTGGGCACCTCTGCTGGAACGCAAGACTTTGATTCGGTAGAACAAACCGATGTGGTCATTGTGATCGGGGCCAATCCGGTCGCGGGCCACCCTGTCTTCGCCAGCCGCTTGAAAAAGCGGTTGCGCCAGGGGGCCAAATTGATCGTGATCGACCCGCGTCGTACCGAAATGGTGGAAAGCCCGCATATCAAGGCCGCGCACCACTTGGCACTTACACCGGGCACCAACGTGGCGATCGTCACCGCCTTGGCTCATGTGATCGTGACTGAGGGGCTCTTTGACGAAGATTTCATCCGCAACCGCTGTGATTGGGATGAATTCCAAGATTATGCCGAATTTGTCAGTCAGCCCAAGAACTCGCCCGAAGCGGTGCAGTTGTTGACAGGTGTGAAGGCCGATGAAGTGCGCGCAGCGGCACGTCTTTATGCGCGCGGCGGCAACGGTGCGATCTATTACGGCTTGGGTGTGACAGAACATTCCCAAGGCTCTACCACCGTCATCGGCATTGCCAACTTGGCGATGATGACGGGCAATATCGGCCGCCCCGGTGTGGGCGTGAACCCGCTGCGTGGGCAGAACAACGTGCAAGGCTCGTGCGATATGGGGTCTTTCCCGCACGAACTGCCGGGCTACCGCCATGTGAAGGGCGAAGCCGTGCGTGACATCTTCGAGAAAATCTGGGGCGTGCAGATTGATGACGAACCCGGCCTGCGCATCCCCAATATGCTGGATGCGGCGGTTGAGGGCACGTTCAAGGGCCTGTACTGTCAAGGCGAAGACATCCTGCAATCTGACCCTGACACGAAGCACGTCGTTGCTGGCTTGGCTGCGATGGATTGCGTGATCGTTCACGACCTATTCTTGAACGAAACCGCAAACTACGCCCATGTCTTCCTGCCCGGGTCTACCTTTTTGGAAAAGGAAGGCACCTTTACCAACGCTGAACGCCGCATCAACCGCGTGCGCAAGGTGATGGCCCCGCGTCAGGGCTACGCCGATTGGGAAGTGACCCAGATGTTCGCCAACGCCATGGGTGCGGATTGGACTTATACGCATCCCAGCCAGATCATGGACGAAATCGCCCTGACCACGCCGTCTTTTGCCGGTGTCAGCTATGAAAAGCTGGAAACCATGGGGTCGGTGCAATGGCCCTGCAACGAAAAAGCGCCTGAAGGCACGCCGCTTATGCACGTCGACAGCTTTGTGCGCGGCAAGGGTAAGTTTATCAACACCGAGTATATCGCAACCGATGAACGCACCGGTCCGCGCTTCCCGCTGCTGCTGACAACGGGGCGCATTCTGAGCCAGTATAACGTGGGCGCGCAGACACGGCGCACCCATAACGTGGTTTGGCATGCCGAGGATGTGTTGGAAATTCACCCATCTGACGCCGAAGTGCGTGGGATCAAGGATGGCGATTGGGTCAAGCTGGCCTCGCGTTCTGGCGAAACCACGCTGCACGCGCAGATCACCGACCGTGTTCTGCCCGGTGTGGTTTACACGACCTTCCACCACCCCGACACCCAAGCCAATGTGATCACAACCGATTATTCCGATTGGGCGACCAATTGCCCGGAGTATAAGGTCACAGCGGTGCAGGTGGGCTCTTCCAACGGGCCGACAGAATGGCAGCAGGAATACAACGCCCAAGCCAACCTGTCGCGCCGCATCCTTCCGGCGGCGGAGTGATGAAAACCCACAACCCCCTGCCGCGTCTGGCCTTTGGGCCCGGCGCGCTGGCGGTTACGGACAGCCGCATGCTGCCCGAAGAGGTGGCGGTGGCCCTGTCGTTCAACGGGTCCACCCAAGCCGTGATGATGGCGACCCCCGCCGATCTGGAAGACTTTGCCTATGGCTTTGCGCTGACCGAAGGATTGGCTAAGCCCGCTGAGATTTTGTCGGTTGAGGTTGTTGAAACCCCCAAGGGCATCGACGTGCAAATCTGGGTGACCCCACAGGCCGAAGCCCGTTTGGCCAAGCGCCGCCGCACGATGGCGGGGCCGGTGGGCTGTGGGCTGTGCGGCATCGATTCGCTGGAGGAAGCGATGCGCGAGATGCCTGCCGTGACGGCAGAGTTTCAAATGACGCCAGCACAGGTGCGTGCTGCGATAGCTTCGCTGCCCGGTGCGCAACCGCTGCATGATGCCACCCGCGCGGTGCATGCGGCGGGGTTTTGGAACGGCGCGCTGTTGGCCGTGCGTGAGGATGTGGGCCGCCACAACGCGCTGGACAAGTTGGTCGGGGCACTCCGTGGGGGAATGGTGCGTGAGGGAGAGGTGCGTGCGAGCACGCACCCTACGGGCGCTGTTTTGCTTACGTCACGTGTGTCGATTGATATGGTGCAAAAGGTGGCAGCCTTGGGCGCGCCCGTTTTGATCGCCGTGTCGGCCCCCACAGTGCGCGCAGTAAGCATGGCGGATGCTGCGGGTATCACCCTGATCGCCCTTGCCCGCCCCGATCGTTTTGAAGTTTTCACCCATGAAAGCCGCCTGTCCGGTGGCCTAAGTTCAGGAGACATCCATGTCGCATGACGCCTATACCAAGCTGATCTACATGGCCAACCAGATCGCGAAATTCATGGAATCCAAGCCCCACGCCGAAGGTTTGGCGGGATTGACCAGCCATATCAACGACTTTTGGGAACCTCGTATGCGCAAGCACCTGTTCGAGGTGCTGGACGGCGGTGGTCAGGGTCTGCGGCCCTTGGTGGTGGAAGCCGCAGATAAAATCCGCAGGCCAAAGGCCGCCTGATTTAGTCTTTGTCGTTCAGAACGCTGAGCAAATACTGCCCATAGTCGTTCTTGCCAAAGATCGCGGCGCGCGCGGCGAGCGCTGGGCCGTCGATCCATCCGGCACGATAAGCGATTTCATCTGGGCAACCCACCTGCAGCCCTTGGCGCGCTTGTAGGGTGCGCACGAAATTACCAGCGTCCAAAAGACTGCCATGGGTGCCGGTATCCAACCAAGCAAAGCCGCGCCCCATTTTCTGTACGCTCAGAGTGCCTTCGGACAGATAAGTGTCCAAAAGGTCGACAATCTCTAACTCTCCTCGTGAGGAAGGTCGGATGGTTTTCGCCCGCGCCGGCGCGGTGCCGTCAAGGAAATACAGGCCCGTCACCGCAAAGTTTGACGGCGGCACTTCGGGCTTTTCAATGATCTGAAGCACCCTGCCATCGGCATCGAACTGCACCACGCCGTAGCGTTCGGGGTCTGCCACGCGGTAGCCAAACACCGTGCCACCCATGGGCCTTTCTAAGGCCGCGGCCAGCACTTCTGGGAGGCCGTGGCCGAAAAAGATGTTGTCACCCAACACCATAACCGATGGACTGCCCGCCAAGAAATCCTCAGCCAGCAGATAGGCCTGTGCCAAACCATCGGGTGAGGGTTGGATGATATAGGTGATGGACAGCCCCCATTGCGACCCATCGCCCAACAGGCGGATAAAGGCGAGCTGATCCTCGGGGGTGGAAATCAGCGCAATCTCGCGGATGCCCGCCAGCATCAGCACCGACAGCGGGTAGTAGACCATCGGCTTGTCATAGATCGGCAACAATTGCTTGGAAACGCCCATGGTGATGGGCCAAAGCCGTGAGCCTGAACCGCCCGCCAGAATGATGCCTTTGCACGTCATGCAGAAAGCTCCTGTAAAATGGCTGCAAGGCCCAGTCGCCAATCGGGGCGCTTCACGCCAAACTCTGCCTCAAACGCGCTGCAGTCTAGCCGAGAGTTTAGTGGCCTTGCCGCAGGCGTGGGATAGGCAGATGTTGAGATATCGGTGATCTGGCAGGCCAACCCCGCCTGCGCCATGATCGTGCGCGCAAAGCCCGCCCATGACACATCCGGTGCACCCGCAAAGTGATGCGTGCCGCCATGAGCGCCATCAACCATCGCCTTTGCTGCCACCAACAGCACATCGGCGATATCCGGCGCAGGCGTGGGCCCACCGATCTGATCGGCCACCACGGTCAAACTGTCGCGCGTGCCGCCCAACCGCAGCATCGTTTTGACAAAATTATTCCCATGCGCAGACACGACCCAAGAGGTGCGCAAGATCACATGGCGTCCACCTGCGGCGCGAATGCCCTGTTCTCCGGCCAGTTTGGTCCGGCCATAGGCGTTGCGCGGGCCCGTGGGGTGATTAGTTGCAAAGGGCAGGGTGCCTGCGCCGTCAAAGACGTAATCGGTGGACAGGTGTAGAAAGGGGATATCCAAAGCGGCACAGTGCGCGGCTATCGCGGTGGGGGCTGTGGCGTTGACCACCAGCGCTGCGGCCTCGTCAGCTTCGGCTTTATCCACCGCTGTATAGGCTGCGGCGTTGATGACGGCATCGCAGCCACCGATCGCTGCGGCGCAAGCGGCTGGATCGGACAGATCCGCCTGATCGCGGCTTAGAAACTGCGCGCTGACGCCTTGGGGCAAACGGCGGGCCAATTCCTGCGCCACCTGTCCGCTTTGGCCGAAGACCAACAGACGCATTTAGCGGCCCATCCCTTCCATAGTCGAAAGGCCCCTATCGTCATGCAGGGCGCTGCTAAGGCTGCAACTGTTCATCCCGCCGTTCCTAACCGCTTTCCAACCCCATGGCGGGCCAGCAAGGGTTGCCACCACGGCTCATTGTCCAGATACCAACGCACAGTTTTGCGGAGGCCCTCTTCCAAAGTCACCGAAGGCTGCCACCCCAATTCGGCGCTGATTCGAGACGGGTCAATCGCATAGCGCGCATCATGCCCCGGGCGGTCAGTCACAAAGGTGATCAGCCGCGCATGGGGCGCGCCAGAGGGGTGCATTTCATCCATCAGGGTGCAAATCATCTGCACCAGATCAATATTGCGCGCCTCATTCTGCCCGCCAATGGCATAGGTGCGGCCCACTTGGCCTTGGGTCAGCACGGTCAAAAGGGCAGCGGCGTGATCTTCGACATAAAGCCAGTCGCGGATGTTTTCGCCCGCGCCGTAAACCGGGATGGGCCGCCCATGCAGCGCATTCAAGATCACGACGGGGATCAACTTTTCGGGAAAATGATAGGGCCCGTAGTTGTTGGAACAATTGGTGATCAGCACCGGAAGCCCGTAGGTTTCCCCCCAAGCACGCACCAAATGGTCGCTGGCGGCTTTGCTGGCCGAATAGGGGCTGCGCGGGTCATAAGGCGTGGTTTCGGTGAATTGTCCGGAGGGGCCCAAGGAACCAAAGACCTCGTCCGTCGAGATATGGTGAAAGCGAAAGCTGTCAGGCTTGCCCCGCCTGATCCAATGGGCGCGCGCGGCTTCCAATAGGTTGAAAGTTCCCGTTATATTCGTTTCTATAAAGTCTGCGGGCGCGTCGATGGATCGATCTACATGGCTTTCAGCAGCCAAATGCATAACCATATCAGGGTTATGCATGCCAAAAACGTGATCAAGGCTGGCGCGGTCGCGGATGTCAGATTGTGCGAATATGTAAAGGGGGGAATGGGCAACGGAATTGAGATTTTCCAAATTGGCTGCATAGGTCAGCGCATCAAGGTTGATCACCTCATGCCCCTGCGCCACGGCCAAACGCACCACTGCAGACCCTATGAACCCCGCCCCGCCTGTGACCAACACTTTCATGAACCGCTCCATTCAAACGGGCTTTGCCAGCCCGAAAACAGCGGGGCCCCCTGATCTTTGGTCGACAAAACAGGCTCTGCCACGCCCCAATCAATTGCGAGCGTCGGGTCGTTCCAGCGCACCCCGCCATCACAATCGGGCGCGTATAGGTCAGAGCATTTATACTGCACTTCGGTATCGGCCAAGCGTGTCACAAAGCCGTGCAGGCAGCCCTTGGGCACGAAAAGTTGCTTGCCATTGTCGGGGGTTAGGTCAACCCCGACCCATTTTCCATAAGTGGGCGAGCCGCGCCTCACATCCACCGCCACATCGAAAATCGCCCCGCGGGTGCAGCGCACCAACTTATCTTGGGCATGGGGTGGGCGCTGATAATGCAGCCCACGCAAAGTGCCTACTATGGCCGACATCGAATGGTTGTCTTGCACCCAATCCATGCCCAGTCCCGCTTCAGCAAAGCGGGCAGCGTTGAATGTTTCGCTGAACCACCCCCGCGCATCGCCAAATCGCGCAGGTGTCAGGATAAGAACTTCGGGGATCAATGTCGTTTCAAGTTGCATGCAGTTCTTTTGCCGGATGGCCCATCTTTTGCCAAGCATTATATCAAAACTGTCCTAACCTCTTGGACTTTCCCGTGCGGGTGCGCATATAGAGAGAAAGTTTTCGCCGCATGAGGATGCCATGTTCGGAACCGCCCAACCCACCCCTGCCGCTCCCGCGATCGATTTGATCAAAGACGGGTCAGAAGCCACGTTTATGCAAGACGTGATTGATCAAAGCATGACTGTGCCGGTCATCGTCGACTTTTGGGCCCCGTGGTGTGGCCCTTGCAAGACCCTTGGCCCAGCCCTTGAGGCGGCTGTAAAAGGCGCCAAGGGCGCTGTCAAAATGGTCAAGATCGACGTCGATAAGGCGCAGGGCTTGGCAGGGCAGTTGCGCATTCAGTCGATCCCGACCGTTTATGCCTTTTGGCAAGGCAAGCCGGTTGATGGCTTTCAAGGCGCCATTCCCGGGTCAGAGATCAAGAAATTCGTGGACACCCTGTCCGCCATGGGCGGTGGCGCAGATGGCGGCTTGGCCGATGCTTTGCAGGCTGCTGAAGAAATGCTGGCAGAAGGCGCTGCCGCCGATGCCGCCGAAACCTTTGCGGCCATTTTGGCTGAAGAGCCTGAGAATGCCTTGGCCTATGCCGGCCTGATCCGCGCCTATCTGGCAATTGACGAGATCGACAAGGCCGAAGCCTTTGCCAATGCCGCACCGGCAAAGATTGCCAATTCGCCCGAACTCGCCTCGGCCCGCGCGCAGATTGAACTGGCGCGTCAGGCGGCCAATGCGGGCCCTGTGCAAGACCTGCGCGCGGCTTTGGCCCGCGACCCTTCCAACCGGCAAGTTATGTTCGATCTGGCCACAGCCTTGCACGCCGAGGACAACGTGGCCGAGGCGATTGATCTGCTGCTAGACCTGTTTAAGCTTGACCGCGAGTGGAACGATGGGGCCGCCAAAGCTCAACTTTTCACCCTCTTTGACGCGCTTAAACCGCAAGACCCGCTGGTTCTGGCGGGCCGTCGCCGACTATCTTCGATGATCTTCGTCTGACCCTTTGCCAAGGGCAGGACGCGCACTAGGTGTTAAAATATGAAACACATTGCCGACCTGCCCGATACGATTGCGGTCTTTCCGCTGCCCGGTGCCATCTTGCTGCCGCGCTCGCGGTTGCCGCTCCATATCTTTGAACCGCGCTATCTGGCGATGGTTGAAGATTGCTTAAAATCCGATCACCGCATGATCGGGATGATCCAGCCGCGCGCGGGCCAAGGTGGGGCGCCGGTGCTGTCATCGGTGGGCTGTGCGGGGCGGATCAGCTCTTTTTCCGAAACGGATGACGGCCGTTATATGGTCACGCTCGCTGGGATTTCCCGCTTTCGGGTGGAGTCGGAGGTGGCGGGTTTTGTGCCCTACCGCCGCTGCAAAGTTGACTGGGCGGATTTTTCCGATGATTTGCGGGCGGAAGAGACGCAAGCCGATTTCCGCCGTGACGATTTCATGGACAAACTGGCCCGCTATTTCAAGCAGCGCAATTTGGGGGTGGATTGGTCATCGCTCAAAGAGGCCGAGGATGAATTGCTGGTGAATGCCCTGTCGATCTTGTGCCCCTTCGCCCCGGAAGAAAAGCAAGCCCTGCTAGAGGCGCGCACGCTCAGTGACCGCTGCCGTGTTCTGGAAACGCTGATCGCTTTTTCCCTGCAATCGGGCAGCAATGCGGATGATGTGCTGCAATGACCCAAGACGATAGCTCAGACGCACCCACCACGACCACAGAGCGGCGCATGTTGGAAGCTTTGGTTTGCCCGCGCACCCAATCAGTCTTGCGATATGATCCGAGTAATCAGGAATTGATTTCTGATCAGGCGCAATTGGCCTTTCCCATTCGTGACGGCATTCCCATCATGCTGATAAGTGCTGCCCGCACCATATAATAAGGCTGTCTGTTCTGTTTTGCTTGGGTGATCGGGCCAGAATTGTAACAAGGGCTTGACACAAACGGCGTAAGGCGCTTGGTGAAATTCGAACAATTGAACCGCCGGATGAATGCTCGTGATCAAACTCTTCGCCCAATGCGCCGCTATGGCTCTTGTGACCATGCTGGCTGCCTGCGCCCCAAAAACGCCTGAACCGCAGGAACCACCGCCGCCTTTGCCCGGTTACGAAGCCTTGGAAGATGGCGGGTTTCAAATTGCAGCCATTGATCCGCGCCTGATGGCCGACGGCTACCAACGTACCGAGGTGATCTATACTGGCGAGGAAAAGCCCGGCACTGTCGTGGTCGATCCCTTCGCGCGCAAGCTTTACCTTGTGCAGGAAGGTGGCATGGCAATCCGTTATGGCATCGCCGTTGGCCGTGAAGGCCTGTCTTTCAAAGGCGCAGGTGTCATTGGGCGGATGGAAAAGTGGCCGTCTTGGACGCCCACGGCTAATATGGTGAAAACCCGACCGGACCTATACTTGGAATTTGCGGGCGGCATGTCGGGCGGGTTGGACAACCCGCTTGGGTCACGGGCGCTGTATTTGTATCGCAACGGAAAAGACAGCAACTTCCGCATTCATGGCACCATCGACAACAACTCAATAGGCCATGCCACCTCGGCCGGGTGTATCCGGTTGTATAACCAAGATGCGATTGATCTTTACGGCCGTGTCAAAATGGGCGCCAAGGTAAAGGTGCGCAGCTATGACGAAAGTCTGGCGCTGGAAGGCCCCTATATGGAAGACGCCTATGGCCGCGCCGTGCCCGACACGCCCGAGAATCAGGCCATAAAGATCCAAGACGCTGCAGCCCTTGCAGCGGCAGAGGCTGCGAACCCAGCCCTTGCCGCCTATCACGCCGCAGCGCGCGCCGAGGAAGAGGCTGCTCGGCGCCAAGCGCAGGCTGCGGGCGGCAATTAAGCCGCCCGAGCGTTGTGTCAGGCGACGATCACATAGTCTTTCAGCGTGGGCTCGACCACCTCCCACGTTCCCGCAAAGCCGGGCCGCAGGATATAGCTGTCGCCCGCCTTGAGGTGGGTGACTTGCCCTGACGAGTCGGTCAGGATCGAATGGCCTTCCAGAATATGCACATATTCCCATTCCGAGTAGCGCGTGCGCCACAGTCCCTTGGTGGAATGCCACAGGCCCGCAAACAAGGTGCCAGTGTCTTCGATGCTCCACGTTGTATGCACAGGGTCGCCAGAGATCAGGCGTTCAGGGCCGGGGCGGCTGATTTCGGGGGTGATGCCATCGCGGATGACTTTGACAAGGCTCGGGTGGGTCATGGGCTCTCCTTTTCTGCCCCCATTGCGCCCCAGCCTTGCGGTCAGGTCAAGCCACCTTTGCGCCGCAACGCAGCGCAAGATTCTTGCGGCGGGCGGCAAACCGTGTCCATAGTGCATTCCAGTGAAGCTTGGGGGCGTGAAAGATGAGCGCGACACCATCCACAGCACCAGGGGCCCGCCGCCCCGTGCTGCCGCCCGACATTCGGGCCCGCAAGGGGCAAGTGCCCTTGGTTGTGCTGACGGCCTATACCACCCCCATGGCACGGCTGGTCGACGCCCATTGCGACATCGCCTTGGTGGGCGATTCGGTGGGCATGGTGCTGCATGGGTTACCCTCTACCCTTGGCGTGACGATGGAGATGATGATTTTGCATGGCCGCGCTGTGACACGCGGCTTGCAACGCGCCATGGCCGTGATCGATATGCCCTTTGGCAGTTATGAAGAAAGCCCTGCCCAAGCCTTTGCCAATGCCGCGCGTTTGATGGTTGAAACCGGGGCTGCCGCTGTGAAGCTAGAGGGCGGCGCGCGCATGGCCGAGACGATTGCCTTTCTAACCCAGCGCGGGGTGCCAGTGATGGCGCATATTGGCCTGACGCCACAGGCTGTGAACACCTTGGGCGGCTACAAAGTCGTGGGCCGCGAGGCTGAGGCGGACCGTGTGCTGCAAGACGGCCTTGCGGTTGAGGCAGCGGGTGCCTTTGCAGTGGTGCTGGAAAAGGTGCCTGCCAGTCTGGCAGGCCGCTTAACGCAGGCGCTGTCCATCCCCACCATCGGCATCGGCGCTGGGGTGGATTGCGACGGTCAGGTGCTGGTGGTCGATGATATGCTGGGCACCTTTACCGAGTTTCGCCCCAGATTTGTGCATCGCTATGCCGAACTGGGCAAAACCGCCGATGAGGCTATTGCAGCCTACGCCGCCGATGTGCGCGCCCGCCGCTTTCCAGCGCCCGAACATGGCTATAGCGACACCGCATCGGGGCCCGCGGCTTGACCAATCTGATACATACGGTTGCCGATCTGCGCCAGCACGTTGCTGGGTGGAAGGCTGCCGGGCAAACTGTGGGCCTTGTGCCCACGATGGGCGCTTTGCACGCAGGCCACCTAAGCCTTGTGCGCGCCGCCCGTGCCGCCTGTGATCGGGTGATCGTGACGATTTTCGTCAACCCCACCCAGTTCAACTCGGCCCAAGATCTGGCCTCTTACCCAAGAACCGAGGCGGCAGATGCAGCCCTTCTCGTGCCTTTGGGGGTAGATGTGATCTTCGCGCCGCCGCCTGATCAGGTTTACCCCACAGGCTTTGCCAGTCAAATCACCCTATCGGGCGTGGCAGACCCGCTTGAAGGTGCGCTTCGGCCGGGGCATTTTGCGGGCGTGGCAACGGTGGTGGCAAAGCTGTTTGGGATGACCCAAGCTGATCGCGCCTATTTCGGCGAGAAAGATTGGCAGCAGTTGCAAGTTGTGCGCTGCATGGTGGCCGATCTGAATATAAAGATCGAGGTGATTGGCTGTGCCACGCTGCGCGAGGCGGATGGTTTGGCAATGTCGTCTCGCAACGCCCGCCTGCCCGCAGCCGCCCGCGCCGCAGCGCCCGCGCTCTTTGGCGCCATGAAATCGGTGGTGGCGGCTGTCACCACGGGTGGCCAAGCTGACACAGCGATCAAAATCGCCATCGCCGCCCTGCATCAGGCGGGCTTCGATCGGGTGGAATACCTGGCCCTGCATGACGGCGAAACGATGCAGCCCAGCACCGACCTTAAGCGCCCCCTGCGCCTGCTGGTGGCAGCGTGGATCGGCGAGGTTCGCCTGATTGACAACATGGCCGTGACCCCCGCGCCTTGACGGCGGGCAAGGCGGTGCTTACCTGCAAAGTCTGCACAAGGAGAGTGCCATGCTGCAACTTCTCATCGGCGGGTTTATCGCTCTGACGGTGCTTTACGGGCTTTTGTCGATCTATTTCCGCTCCGTCCACCGCGAAGGTTTGGAAAACCGCTTTGATTCTGGCGGCGAGGACGGTTTGCGCGAGGATTTCGTGCGCCAAGGCATGGTTACCTACGACCACTCGCTGCGCAAAAGGGCGCTTCGGTTGATCTATGTGGTTCCGGTGGTTCTTATTGTCGCCATCGCCTATGTCGTCAACCACAGTTAAGGACATTGCTATGCGCAAACTGAAATGGGCGATCTGGGGATTTTTGGCGCTGATCGTGGTGGGGTTGCTGCATTACAACTTGCCGCAGCACGATGTGGTGCGGATCACGGGGTTGGATAACCGGCAGACGACCGTCAGTTGGGTGAACAAGTATTTCTACGCCTCACCCGATTCCGGCACGGCCGAATCTACCACCAACCGCTATGTGCGCCTGATATACACCGCCCATCCCGATGGCAGCACCGGCACGGTCTTTCGCAACGAAGACACCGGCTGGATCTGGCCGCCCTATTTTAAATACGACAGTTCCAGCCTGCAGGCGGCGGCGGCGAATTACCAATCGACCGATGCAGCACCCAAATGGGTGCAGATCACCCATTACGGCTGGCGTATCCCGATCCTGTCAATCTATCCCAACGCTGTGCATGTTGCCGCCGTTTCAGGCCCCGATTACACATCTTTCCCCTGGCTGAATGTGATCATCTTGATATTTTTGGCCGCTGCCGCCCTGCTGGCTCGCCGGATGTGGCTGCAGTTTTGGGAACGGGTCGTCGACCCGGCCATGGCCGATGTGCAAGAGGCCCGGGATCGCACCCGCGGCTGGTTCGCGCGCCTGTTTGGACGCAAGCCATAAAGATCCCGCCACGGCAAGCAGGGGGATTTCATTTCCCCCTGTGAAGGCTTTTGCCTGAGTGAAAGCGATGCAGCCTTATCAGCTGCGCAGTGTTCCGCCGGTGGCTTTGCTAACTTTGTCGACAATCTTGGCAGAAACGGCCTCGATCTCGGCATCGGTCAGGGTTTTTTCCGTCGGTTGCAGGCGCACGGTGAAGGCGATGCTTTTCTTGCCCGCGCCCATCTGTGCTTCGGCCGTTTCGCCGGTAAACTCATCAAACACCCGCACGCTGTCGATCAGCGCTTTGTCAGCGCCAAGGGCGGCGTTGACGGCGGTCAGGGCTTCGATCTTGGCATCGACGACAAAGGCAAAGTCGCGGTCCACCGCTTGCAGGTCTGACAAGGTCAGCGCGGCGCGGGTGGGGGTTTTGGCTTTGGGTTCGGGCACGGCAGCGATCGCGATTGTGAAGGCCACTGCGGGGCCTTTGACGCCCATAGCTTGCAAGACGCGTGGGTGCGCCTCGCCAAAAGTCGCCAAGACATTGGGCCCAAGGCCAATCGCCCCCGACCGACCGGGGTGCCACCAATCGGCCACTTTGCGCGATATTTGCACCCGTGCAGGTGCGCCAAGGGCAGCCAGCACCGCTTCGGCATCGGCTTTGGCGTCAAACACATCCACAGCGCGGCGCGAGCCAAAGGGGTCGCGCGGCGCAACAGAGCCGATCAACAGGCCAGAGGCCAGCAGGTTTTGCTCGCCCGGTTCGCCGCCGTGAAAGGTAGGCCCAACTTCGAACAGCGCCATATCGGCAAAGCCGCGTGCTTGGTTGCGCGCTGCGGCGCGCAGCAGGCCAGGCAGCAGGTCAGGGCGCATATGCGTCATCTCGGAAGAGATCGGGTTTTCGATCCGAAGCGCATCGGTCCCACCACCAAAGAGGCGCGCGGCTTCGGCATCAATGAAGCTGTAAGTCACGCATTCATTATAGCCAAGTCCCGCTATCGTGCGGCGCGCTGTGCGTTCTTTGACCTGCAAAGCCGTCAAGATCGGGCGCGGCACGCCCGTGTTCACACGGGGCAGGGGGCGGCCTTGCAGTTTGGTGAGCGAGGCGATACGCGCCACTTCCTCGACCAAATCCGCCTCGCCCAAAACATCGGGGCGCCATGTGGGCGGGGTGGCCATATCGCCGTGCAGGGTAAAGCCCAGATCTTCCAGCGTCTTGCGCTGCACAGCTTCGGGAATATCCATGCCCACAAGCGATATCAGACGCGCCGGATCTAGCTTATAGGCGCGGCTCACATCCAAAGGCGCGCCGTCTTGCACGACATCAGAGGCCACACCCCCGCACAGGTCCAAGATCATCTGCGTGGCAAGGTCTAGCCCTGCCAGTGTAAAGGCGGGGTCCACTCCGCGCTCAAAGCGGTAGCGCGCGTCAGAGTTGATCTTCAGCGCGCGGCCAGTGGCTGCGATGGTGATCGGGTCCCAAAAGGCGCTTTCCAGAAATACATCGGTGGTGGCGTCACTACAGCCCGACACTTCGCCGCCCATGATACCTGCCAGCGATTCTACACCCGCCTCATCGGAAATCGCCATCATGCCGGGGCGCAGGGTGTAGGTTTTGCCATCTAGGGCTAAAAACTCTTCCCCCCCCGCCGCCGCATGAATGCGCAGCGTGCCTTTGACCTTGCCGGCATCAAACACGTGCAGCGGGCGGTTCAGGCCAAAGGTAAAATAGTTCGTCACATCGACCAGCGCTGAGATCGGGCGCAATCCGATGGCTTTCAACCGCTGTTGCAGCCAATCGGGCGAGGGGCCGTTTTTCACGCCCTTGATCGTGCGGCCTGCAAAATGCGGGCAGCCCTTTGCCTTCAGACCGGCGTCGATTGCAACCGCGATGGGCGAGGGGAAGCCGCCCTTGATTACAGCCTCCGCAAGCGGTTTCAGCACGCCCAAACCCCGTGCCGCAAGGTCACGCGCCACACCGCGCACGGCCAAGGCATCGGGGCGGTTGGGGGTGATTTTGATGTGGATCATCGGGTCAACCGTGGCAGGGCGGTTGACGGCCAGCCAGTCGACAAAGCGGTCCCCAACCTCGCCCGAGGGCAGTTCGATGATGCCGTTATGCTCGTCAGACAGTTCCAACTCGCGTTCTGACGCCATCATCCCGTGGCTTTCCACGCCGCGAATTTTGCCCACGCCCAAGGTCACGTCGATGCCCGGCACATAATCGCCCGGCTTACACAGCACCACGGTGATGCCTTCGCGCGCGTTGGGTGCACCGCAAACGATTTGCTTTTCGCCCTCATCCGTCAGCACGCGGCAGACGCGCAGCTTGTCGGCATCGGGGTGCTTTTCGGCGTGCACGATCTTGGCCAAGGTAAATGGGGCCAGCTTGGCTGCTGGGTTCACCACCTCTTCAACCTCTAGCCCAAGGTCAGTCAGTGCCTCGGTCAAGACATCCAGCGAAGCGGATGTGTCGAGGTGATCCTTTAGCCAAGACAGGGTGAACTTCATAACAGCCTCCGGGGCAGGGAACCCTGAGCGCGGGTGCGCGGTGCAGGGCTAGGGATAAGCGGTGTGCAGGGGCCGCGAACGGCCAACCCTGCCGTTACGACGACAAGCCGCCGGGCAAATCGGGCATGTCTAGGGCGGCAAAGCCATAGTGGCGCAACCAGCGCAGATCGGATTCGAAAAAGGCGCGCAGGTCCGGGATGCCATATTTCAACATTGCGATGCGATCTATGCCCATGCCAAAGGCAAATCCTTGCCATTTTACGGGGTCAACGCCAGCAGCGGCCAAAACCTTGGGGTGCACCATGCCAGACCCCAGAATTTCCAGCCATGAATCGCCCTGACCGATCTTTAACTGTCCGCCTTCCCATGAACAGCGAATGTCCACCTCGGCCGAAGGTTCGGTGAAGGGGAAATGGCTGGCCCGAAAGCGCAGTTCGACGGATGGCACTTCAAAGAAAGCGCGGCAGAATTCTTCCAGCGTCCATTTCAAGTTCGCCATTGAAATGTTGCGGTCAATCGCCAGACCTTCGACTTGGTGGAACATCGGCGCGTGGGTTTGGTCCATATCCATGCGGTAGACGCGGCCGGGGGCAATGACGCGGATTGGCGCGCCTTGGGCGGTCATGGCGCGGATTTGCACGGGTGAGGTATGGGTACGCAGCACATGGGGTGGGCGGGCATCATCTGCGCCGCGGGCCATGAAAAACGTGTCGTGTTCTTGGCGGGCTGGGTGTTCGGGCGGAATGTTCAGCGCGTCAAAATTATACCAGTCGCTTTCGATCTGCGGGCCTTCGGCGACGGCAAAGCCCATGTCGCCAAAAATCGCCGTCAACTCTTCCATCACTTGGCTGACCGGATGGATCGACCCTTGCGGGCGCGGCCGGCCGGGCAGGGTAACATCCAGCCATTCGCTGCGCAGACGCTCATCAAGCGCTGCATCGGCCAGTCCCGCCTTTTTGGCACGCAGGGCGCCGTCAATTTCGTCTTTCAGCAGGTTCAGGTTGGCCCCTGCGGCTTTGCGGGCGTCAGGGTCCATTTTGCCTAAAGACGCCATCAGGGCCGAGATTTCGCCTTTTTTCCCCAAGGCAGACAGGCGCACCTCTTCTAACGCAGATTCGTCAGAAGCACCCGCTACAGCGGTCAGATATTTGGCTTTCAGCGTGTCGAGCCCGTCCATGTCCGTCTCCTTCAGGTCGGGTTGGTGCTAACGGGATTGGCCGTGGGATTCAAGTGGGCAGGCTGGATGCGGTTCGCAATTGGTCCAAAATGCGGCTCTGGGTGCTGGACGGGTCGGTATTTGGCCGCTTTGCGATTTGAACCAAGGGCTTGTGGCGGTGCTGATCTTCTTCAAGGCAAGGCAAGGCAAGGCTGTGCTGTGTGCTGTGGAAAAACCACAACCTCTGCCTTGCGACAGACCCTAAAGGATGAGGCAGAGGTTAAGCTGTTGGGCGTTGACCCCGTTGCGGGCGGCGGACGCGCAATGAAAAAGGCCCCGCAGAGCGGGACCTTTCAAATTAGTCTAGAACAATCAGATCAGGCGACAGTGGCCGGAAGGGCTGCTTTGGCTTGGGCTGCGATGGCGTTAAACGCCTCGGGCTCACGCACGGCCAGATCGGCCAGAACCTTGCGGTCAACCATGATGCCGGCCTTGTTCAGGCCATCAATCAGGCGCGAATAGGTGAAGGCAGGATCGAACAGGCGAACTGCGGCGTTGATACGCGCAATCCACAAAACCCGGAACTGACGCTTGCGGGCCTTACGGTCGCGCGTGGCGTATTGCTGGGCCTTGTCGACAGCCTGCGTGGCCGTCTTAAAGTTGGTCGAGCGGGCGGCATAATAGCCAGCCGCCTTGGCGATCACCTTGCGGTGGCGGGCGTGGGTGACAACGCCGGATTTGACGCGGGACATATCTGGCTCTCCTTAGCGGTTGTACGGCATGTATTTTTTGACGATCTTTTCGTCGGAAGCGTTGAGGATCATTGTCCCCGCCGAGTTCCGAACGAATTTCGCCGTGCGCTTAATCATGCCGTGACGCTTGCCTGCGGGGCCTGCGATCACGTGGCCGTTGGCGGTGAAGCGGAAGCGCTTCTTAGCCGCCGATTTGGTCTTCATCTTGGGCATTTCGATCTCCGTCGTTTCAGGCACGACTCGGCATGCCACGTGGGCCGGCCGTGCGGGGTATTCAGAGGCTGCCGTATAAGGGCAGGTAGGCGCGGGCGCAAGGACCTATGCGCGGGATTGTCACAGGTCCGTCATATGGGCTGGGGCAGGCCCACCGGATGGCGGCCCAGCCCCAAAAGTGTTCGTGATCAGTCTGGATCAACCGCGAAAATCAACCGCTCGTCACACGGCGCCACGCGCAGAACGTTGGTCGTGCCTCTGACGTTAAAGGGCACGCCGGCGGTCAAGACAATCATATCTTCCACGCCAGCAAAGCCATCGTTGCGCGCGGCTTTCACGGCGGCCAGAACCGCGCCCTTCAAGCGTTCTTGCGGTTCGCAGATCACACAATGTGTGCCCCAAGTCAGCGCCAAGCGGCGCGCGGTCGACATCAAAGGGGTAAGCGCGATGATCGGAACCCTTGGCCGTTCGCGCGACACCAAAGCTGCCGTCGTGCCCGATTGGCTGAAAGAGCAGATTGCTTTGATATTCGTCGCCTCCGCGATTTCACGGGCAGCAGCCACGATGCCATCGGCAATCGATTCGCGGCGAATTTGGCGACTGGCCTCGATCACTTGGCGGTAGGTTGGGTCTTTTTCGACCGAGATGGCGACATTGTTCATCGTCGTCACGGCTTCGATCGGATATTTGCCCGCAGCAGATTCGGCCGAGAGCATGATCGCGTCGGCACCTTCGTAAATGGCGGTGGCCACGTCAGAGACTTCGGCACGGGTCGGAACGGGCGCTTCAATCATCGATTCTAGCATCTGGGTTGCCACGATCACGGGCTTGGCCGCAGCGCGCGCGCCTCGGATCAGGCGCTTTTGGATCGGTGGCACAGTGTAAACCGGCAGTTCCACGCCCAAATCGCCCCGCGCCACCATGATCCCGTCAGAGACTTGCAAGATGGCATCATAGGCTTTGACGGCGGCAGGCTTTTCGATCTTGGCCATCAATGCTGCGCGGCCACGGGCCAAAGCGCGGGCTTCGGTGACGTCTTCGGGGCGCTGCACAAAGGATAGGGCCAGCCAATCCACGCCCAACTCACAGGCAAATTCCAGATCAACGCGGTCTTTGTCCGACAGGGCGGCCATCGGCAGCACCACATCAGGCACGTTCACGCCCTTACGGTTGGAAATCGTGCCCCCGACGGTGACGGTGCAATTGGCAAAATCCTTGCCACAGTCATCAACCACAACGCGAATTTTGCCATCATTGACCAGCAATGAAGCGCCGGGTTCTAGGGCTGCAAAAATCTCGGGGTGGGGCAGTTGGACACGGGTCACATCACCCGGGGTTGCGGCCAAATCCATGCGGAATTTGGCGCCCTCGACCAGCTCTTCGCTGCCCTTGGCAAAGGTGCCAACACGCAGTTTTGGGCCCTGAAGGTCGGCCAAAATACCAATCGGGCGGCCCAGATCAGCCTCAACTTTGCGGATGATGGTGTGGCGGGCGCGAATGTCGTCATGGGTGCCATGGCTCATGTTCAAGCGGAACACATCGGCCCCGGCCTCGAACAAAGCGCGGATTGTGGCGTAGTCGCTAGAGGCTGGGCCCAAAGTGGCCACGATCTTAACGTTCCGAAGGCGTCTCATGCCTTGATCCTTTATGTCGTGTTCAAAGGTTGCGGTGGGCCGAGGGCCTTATGGCGCAATTGCCAGTAAGGAGCAACTGGCGTGGCAGGGATAAGTCACGCCGCGTGACGATTAAGCAAAGGTCGGATGAAGCTTTGGGCAGGATGCAGGTTTTTTGGCCCTCAGGAGCGGTTTTTTGGCTGGCGGTGATTCCCTTCCGGTTGGCTGTTGGTTAGGACTGATGACCAAAGGAGACGCCATGCCGCCGTTTCACATCCTTGGCCCAGACCGCCCCGGCCGCTGGCTGGTAACGTGTGACCACGCCTCGAACCGTGTGCCGGAGGATGTTTGCGGTGGTGATCTGGGGGTGTCGGCGCAGGATATGACGCGGCATATCGCCTGGGATGTGGGCGCGCGTGGGCTGGCCGAGGCTTTGGGCGCGGCGCTGAACAGTCCGGTGATTTGCAGCGATTTCAGCCGTCTGGTGATTGACGCCAACAGGGGCGAGGATGATCCGACGCTGGTGATGCAGCTGTACGACGGTACGATCATTCCGGGCAATGCGGGCATTGGCGATGCAGAAGTGGCCCGACGTCTGCAAACCCTGCACCGCCCCTATCACGCAGCGCTGGCCCAATTGGCGGCGCGGCGGCCCGATACGGTGATCGTCGCCCTGCATTCCTTTACCCCCTGCCTGCGCGGCCGCGCCCCACGGCCTTGGGCGGTGGGGGTGCTGTATTCGCACCTTGACCCGCGCCTGTCGCAGGCGTTGATTGCGGGCCTGCGCGCTGACGGCGATCTGTGCGTGGGCGATAACGAACCCTATGACGGCCACCTGCCCGGCGATTCGATTGACAGGCACGCGCTGCAAAAGGGGCGTCACAACACGCTGATCGAACTGCGCTCGGATCTCATTTCTGACAGGACCGCGCAAAACCACTGGGCCAAGCGACTGGCGCCCGCCCTGATCAAAGCTTTGGAGGCTGTCGATGCACCTTGATGATGCGACCCGTGAAAAGCTGGAGGCTGCGGCCTTTCGCGCGCTGATGCACCACCTGTTGGAAAAGCGCGCAGATGTGCAAAACATCGACCTGATGAATTTGGCAGGCTTTTGCCGCAACTGCCTGAGCCGCTGGTATAACGAGGCGGCAACATCCCAAGGCATCGCCATGACCAAGGAAGAGGCCCGCGAAATCGTTTATGGCATGCCCTATGGCGATTGGGTGGCGCAAAACCAAACCCCCGCTGACGCAGGCAAAACGGCGGCGTTTGAAACGGCCTTCCGAGCCAATGTTGGCGGCGAACCGCCCAAACACGGCTAAAGCTCATCTCACTAAGCTGTGTCAGATCGCAGTTTTGCGCATTTCTTCCAGGTAGATTTCGCGCAGGCGCAGCGCCAAGGGGCCAGCTTTCCCTTGGCCTACGGCGGTGCCATCGATCTCGATCACGGGGGTGACAAAAGCGTTGGCCGAGGTGATGAACGCCTCGTCAGCACCTTGGGCTTCAGCGATGGTGAAGGGGCGCTCTTCGACCTCCATCTGCGCTTCGCGGGCAAAGCGCAGGACGGCGGTGCGGGTGATGCCGTGCAAAATGTCATGTGACAACTGCCGCGTGATGATGCGGTTGCCCTTCACGATATAAGCGTTGTTGGCGGTGCCTTCGGTCACCACCCCGTCTTCGACCAGCCAAGCGTCATCAACATGGGCCTTTTTGGCCGCCATCTTGGCCATCGACGGGTATAGCAGTTGCACCGTTTTGATATCGCGCCGCCCCCAGCGGATGTCGGGAACAGAGATCACCTTATAGCCCGCACGCGCGGCGGGGCTTTCGGCCTGGCCCAATTTGGATTGAGTGAAAATCACCACCGTGGGCGGCACGGGCGGGTTGGGATAGGCAAAATCCCGGTCACCCGGATTGCCACGCGTCACCTGCAGATAGACCATGCCATCGACCACGGCATTCAATTCCACCGCTTGGCGAAACAGGGCCAGCCACTCGGCATCGCTGTGGGGGTTGGCAATGTCCAGCTCGCTCAAGCTGCGATTTAGACGCACGCAATGGCCTTGAAAATCCAAGAGCTTGCCACCCAGCACCGACGTGACTTCATACACCCCGTCCGCCATCAAAAAGCCGCGGTCAAAGACCGAAACCTTAGCTTCGGCTTCCGGAACAAAGGCACCATTCACATAAACTAAGCGGGTCATATTCTATCCCCAAAGGGCCCTTGCGGGCGGGTGGACGCCTTGGGCGTCATAGCCCAAAGGCATCTCGCGGTCTTGAGACAGAAGCAGCGGCCCGTCAAGGTCGCAATACTGGGCCCCCTGTGCCAGCAAAACCGCAGGGGCCATGGCGAGCGACGAGCCGACCATACAGCCCACCATCAGCCCCAAACCCAAAAGCTGCGCTTCGGCCTTTGCGGCAAGCGCTTCAGTCAGCCCGCCCGTCTTATCCAGCTTCAGGTTCACCAGATCATATTTGCCCTTCAGCGAAGCCAAACTGGCCGCCCCATGGCAGGATTCGTCCGCCGCCACGGGCAGGGGCCGTGCGATTTCGGCCAGCATATCATCGGCGTCGGTGGGCAGGGGTTGTTCCACCATCGCCACACCAAGCCGGATCAGATGGGGGGCAAGGTCGGTATAAACTTCCGGCGTCCAGCCCTCGTTGGCATCCACAATCAGGCGTGCGTTTGGGGCGCCTTGGCGCACGGCTTCCAGCCTTGGCATATCGTCGGGCGTTCCGAGTTTCAGTTTCAGCAAGGGCCGGTGCGCGTTTTGGGCAGCATGCGCGCGCATGGCATCGGGCGTGTCCAGCGACAGGGTGTAGGCGATTTGTACGGGATAGGGCTCGGTCAAGCCCGCCAGTTGCCACACACGCTTGTTCGCCGCTTTCGCCTCAAGATCCCACAGCGCGCAGTCCAGTGCGTTCCGTGCAGCCCCTGCGGGCAGGGCCGTTTGCAGCGCTTGTCGCGTGATGTCAGGCGGCAGCGCCAAGATGGCCTCGGTCACTGAGGCAAGGCTTTCGCCATAGCGCGCATAGGGCACGCATTCGCCCCACCCCGTCACCGCGCCGCGCGTAACCCGCACGGTCAGCACCTGCGCTTGGGTTTTGCTGCCACGCGAGATGGTGAAGGTGCGGGTTAAAGCGAAGGTGTCTGGGGTGACCGTGATCATAGCGGAGCCTTTCGAGGTTGGGCCAATTTGCCCTGCTTCGCGCCGCCAGCACCAGCCTTTTATCATGCTGCGCCTGCGAAGAGTGCTTGCAGCAATTTGCGCAACTATATATCACCAAGTCTCAAATGTTTGAAACATCCTTGCGAGGCCCCCTTGTCCTTTCGCCTGCAACCTGCCCCTCCCGCCCGTCCCAACCGCTGCCAATTGTTCGGCCCCGGCTCTCGCCCCGCTTTGTTCGCCAAAATGGCGACTTCGGCGGCAGATGTGGTCAATATTGACCTAGAGGATTCCGTTTCGCCCGCCGACAAGCCGCAGGCGCGGGCCAATGTGATTCAGGCGATTTCTGAGATTGATTGGGGCAAAAAGACCCTATCGGTGCGGATCAACGCGCTGGATACGCCCTATTGGTACCGCGATGTGGTCGACCTGCTGGAACAGGCTGGCCCGCGCTTGGACATGATCATGATCCCCAAAGTCGGCTGTGCCGAGGATCTTTACGCTGTCGACGCGCTTGTGACAGCGGTAGAACGCGCCATGGGCCGCACGAAACCTTTGAAGTTCGAGGTGATTATCGAATCGGCTGCGGGGATCAGCCATGTTGAAGCGATTGCCGCCGCTACACCGCGCCTGACGGCGATGAGCTTGGGTGCTGCCGATTTCGCCGCCAGCATGGGGATGCAGACGACCGGCATCGGCGGCACGCAAGAGAATTACTACATGCTGCAAGGCGGCGCGCGCCACTGGTCTGACCCGTGGCATTGGGCGCAAACCGCCATCGTCGCGGCTTGCCGCACGCATGGCATTCTGCCCGTAGACGGGCCTTTTGGTGATTTTTCCGATGACGAGGGCTTTCGTGCCCAAGCGCGGCGCTCAGCCACTTTGGGCATGGTTGGCAAATGGGCGATCCATCCCAAGCAAGTGGCTTTGGCGAACGAGGTTTTCACCCCCTCTGCCGAGGCCGTGGCCGAAGCGCGCGAAATCTTGGCAGCGATGCAAGCCGCCAAAGAGCGCGGCGAAGGGGCGGCTGTTTACAAGGGGCGCTTGGTCGATATAGCCTCGATCCGGCAAGCCGAAGTGATCGTGGCCCAGTCTGATCTGGTGGGCGCGGCCTAAGGCCAAGAGTTACCCTGCTGCCAAGGGAGGGGAGGCCCAAGGCAGCACACAGGGGAGGACACGCGCCCTGCGCCGAAAGTGGCTGCAGGGCGCGTGCATTTTGCGGGGATGATGGGCCTTGGTTGCATCTTACCCCCCATGCGGCCATATAGGGACCAGCCCCCTTAGCGAGTGTCTTGGAGCGCGCGATGAACTATCTGGAATTCGAAAAACCCCTTGCAGAGATCGAAGGCAAAGCCGAAGAGCTGCGCGCCATGGGGCGGTCGAACCCGACGATGGATGTTTCAAGAGAGGCAGAGGCGCTGGACCGCAAGGCGGACCAAATGCTCAAAGACCTGTATAAGGGCTTGAACCCTTGGCAGAAATGCCAAGTCGCGCGTCACCCTGACAGGCCCCATTGCCGCGATTACATTGAGGCTTTGTTTACCGAATTCACGCCCCTTGCCGGCGACCGCAATTTTGCCGATGACCATGCGATCATGGGAGGCCTCGCGCGGTTCAACGACCAACCCGTGCTGGTGATGGGCCAAGAAAAGGGCCATGACACCAAGACCCGCATCGAGCGTAACTTTGGCATGGCGCGCCCCGAAGGCTATCGCAAAGCCATCCGACTGATGGATCTGGCCGACCGCTTTCGCCTCCCCGTGATCACCTTGGTCGACACGCCAGGCGCTTATCCGGGCAAAGGGGCAGAAGAGCGCGGGCAGGCTGAAGCTATTGCACGGGCCACTGAAAAAAGCCTGCAAATCGGCGTGCCGCTGATATCTGTCATTGTGGGCGAAGGCGGATCAGGCGGGGCTGTGGCACTGGCCACCGCCAACCGCATCGCCATGCTGGAACATTCGATCTATTCGGTGATCAGCCCCGAAGGCTGTGCGTCGATCCTATGGAAAGACGCCGAAAAGATGCGCGAAGCGGCCGAGGCTTTGCGCCTGACCGCCCAAGATTTACAAAAACTGGCCGTGATTGACCGCATCGTGACCGAGCCTTTGGGCGGCGCACAGCGCGGCCGCAAAGAGACCATCGCCGCCGTGGGCAGGGCGATTGAGGCGATGCTGCGCGAATTGTCGGGCAAGAAGCCCGAAGCGCTGATCAGGGATCGGCGGGAGAAGTTCTTGGATATGGGCACCAAGGGATTGGCCGCCTGATCACACCGGCCGCCAATTTTTCTGCGAAAAATCGTTTCTTTCTGCTGGCGTCAAAGCACCCGTCTGCCTGTACAGTGGAACGATTTTTTGCAGAAAAATCGGGGTCTACCACCAACCCAAGTGCGTGCGGGTTGACCGCTCGCTGTCATACTCTGCGCCGATGATTCCACCCTCGGTCGCCTCTTGCAGCATTTGCCCGATCGTTGGCAGCCCTAGGCTTTGATCTCCCACTGTCCACAACTCAGACCTTTGCAGGGCCTTGGCGCATTGGGGATAGACCTCATCCACCGCAATGACGATCACGGTGCGGGGCAGCACCCCGTCGCGGGAGAAGGGGTCGCGCATAACCGCATCGGCGGTGATCCTTGCGCGCCCGTTCACCCGCATCGCATTGGTTGACCCCGGGATCAGAAACATCAGGCTGACCCGCTCATCGCGCACGATATTGCGCAGCGAATCGATGCGTTCGTTGCCCTTCCAATCGGGCAGAGCCAGCGTGCGGTCATCTAGCACCGCGACCACAGGCCCTACATCGCCACGCGGGCTGCCATCGGTGCCCTCTGGCCCCGCCGTGGTTAGCACGCAAAAGCGGCTGCGGGTCAGGAAGGCGCGGTAACTGGGCGTCAGATAGGCTGTGACCTTGGCGACAGCGGGCTTGGCAGGGGTGCCGTAATGGGCGTGCAGGTCGTCAAGGAAAGTGATCCAGTCCATCTTGATCCTTCGCGGTCTTTGTTTTGGGTTTCGTTTGTGGCGCGGGCATTGGCCTTAAAGGGCCATGCCTGCCTCGCGCATCAGCGCGTTTGAAGCGGCCTCTACTTTGCTCTCGACAGCCGCCATAAACGCGGCCACGGGTTGGCCCGGTTCGATCGGCGCTAGAAATTCGATCACGGCCAGCCCAGGCTTGCGCGTAATGCCGCCCTTGGGCCAAAAAACCCCCACATTGGTGGCCACCGGCACACAGGTTTGCCCCAAATGATGGTACAAAAGCCCCGCCCCGATCTTGTAGGGAAGGCTTGCCCCTGGCGCCACGCGCGTCCCTTGCGGATAGATCACCAACTGCCCCGGATGCGCCGCCCCCCGTGCGGCTGCGGTTTTCATCGCGGCAATCGCAGCACCCCGTTTGCCACGATCCACCGGAATGCAGCCAATCCGCAGGGCATATTGGCCCAAGAAAGGGGTCCAGATCAGCTCTTTTTTCATGATGAACTTCGGCGCGGGCAGGGCCGAGCACAGCAGAATGATGTCAAAAAAACTTTGATGCTTCGAGGCGATCAAGACAGCGCCCTGCGGTACGGTTCCGCGCACTTCCGACCTTAGGCCCACCAGCACCCGTGCCGTTATGCGCACCCAAGCGCAATAAAAATGCACCGCAGCAAAAGCCCCCTTGCGGCTGAGCAGTGCGGGGATGGCAAAGACCACAGCCACCAGGGCCATCATCAGATACATCTGCGCCACGAAGATCAGCGATAAAATCCAGCGCAGGGGCATAAGGTCATTCCTTGCAGGGGTGGCGCGGCGGTCTGCCGTTCTTGGCGCCAACATTGCCCAAGGCGGGGCAGGTTTCAACCGGCAGTGTCGCTTTGCCCCCACAAGTCTGGCCCAAATGGCTGCTAGGCCTTGGACAGCGCCCGTTTCGTTGCTACACCTAAGATACGCCGCCTTAATCCGATTGGGACGAAACGCCATGCGCCTAGTGTGCCCCTCTTGCGATGCCGAGTATGAAATCGCGCGCACGGCCATACCGCGGTCTGGCCGTGAGGTCGAATGTTCCAACTGCGGGCATGGCTGGTTTCAGGCCTTTACCGATCTGCGGATTGACGAGGCAGCACTCAACGCCCCCGATGATCTGCCCGAAGCCAACCCCCCGTCAGACCCGCCACGCCCGATGGACGACGCCGTTCTAGATGTGCTGCGCCAAGAGGCCGCGCGTGAGGTGCAAGCCCGTCTGGCAGAGGCAGGGCAGTCTGGATTGGAAACCCAAACCGAGATGCCCTTGGCGCCCACAGGTGGCGGGGCTGATCACCTGCAATCCCTGAAGGCTGCAGCCGAACTGCCTTCCGCTTCCGCCCCACCCCGCCCGCGCCGTGACCTGCTGCCTGCGATTGACGAGGTGGACGCCGCCTTGAACCAATCCCCCGCTGCCCAAGTGCCCACCACTGCGGCAGAGGCTTTGCCCAAAATACAGCCAAGCCCCTTTGTGCGCGCTGTGCTGTTTGTGATTTTGATCGGGGCTATCGCCTTGGCGCTTTATGTCTTTGCCCCGCTGATTGCCCAAAAGGTCCCATCCCTTGCCCAAGCCTGCGCCGATTATGTGGCGGCAGTGGATCGGTGCCTGTATTGGGCGCAAGATCATCTGCGGCGGGCGGTGGGTTGGGTGCAGTCTGTTTGGCGGCACTTGGCAGGCTAAAGGCCTCGGCGTTCACCGCTTAGAACAGGTCCAACAACCGGTTGAGATAGCTTCGTTCCTGATCAGGCCGCCCTTGTTGGCCAGCGCGTTTGCGGATCTCATCCAGCAATTCTTGGGCGCGGCGATACACATCTTGCCCTTGCAGCAGTCCGTGATCGGGGCCCATCTGGGTGCCCATAGTCCCGTCGCGCCCCAAGGGGTCGCGCTGGCCTTGGGGCCCTGCGGATTGGGCGTTGGGGTCGGCTTGGTCGGCCTGATTTTGGGCCATGGCATCGCCCAAGTTCTGGATGCCTTGGCGTAGGGCGTCTAACGCTTCGGCCTGTTTGTCCAAGGCTTGCGGCAGATCGCCGTCGCGCAGGGCTTTTTCGGCATCCTCCATGGCACGGCCCGCTTCATCCAGCGCTTGGCGTCCCTCACTTCCCTTCGGATCGCCAGCACCGGGCAAAGTGCCGCCGCGGCGCAGTTGGTCGATCCGGTCTTTCAGGCGCTTTTGCCTGTCGGCCAAGCTTTCGCCATTGGGTCCGCCGTCTTGCAGGTCGCGGAAACTGTCATCCGACAGCTTTTGCTGGTCGCGCAGGGTTTGGCCAAGGTCTTTCATCGCCTGTTGGCCCGACCCACTTTTGCCCGACCCGCCTTTGCCCGACCCGTCGCCCTTGGTGACTTTCATGTTATTCATCATATCGCGCAATTTCTGCATCAGGTCTTGCGCCTCGGCGGTGCGGCCCTGTTGCATCAAGGATTGCAGTTCGTCCAGCATGGCTTGCAACTGGTCTTGCGTGATCTTGGGACTGTTAGGGTCGGGTTGGTTAGGCTCATCCAGACCTTGCGCGTTCTTTTCAGCCTCTTGCGCCATGTAGGCGTCCAAGGCTTGGCGCATTTCCTGCATCAAGCGGTCAATCTCGTCGGGGCTGGCACCGTTGCGGATGGCTTGTGACAGGCGGTCTTGGGCGCGTTTCATCGCCTCGAACGCCGAGGACAGGTCGCCATCTTCGATCAAAAGGGCGGTGGCCCACATCTCTTCGGCCAAAGTATCGCGCTTTTTCGTGTCTAAGTTGGCTGCAGATGTGTCAAGATCAGCAATCAGCACCCGAAGACGCAGATAGGCTTTTTGATCGGGCAGCAGACCTTCGGGCTTGTAGGTCAAAGCTTTCAACACCTGAACCACGCGCGGGGCATTGGCGCGGTTCCAAAGCAGGTCGCGGCGCATTTCCACCACGGCGGCGGCGAGCGGGTCAAAAAAGCGCCTGCCGGGCAGGACGACGTGCAACGGTGCGGCGCTGGTGCTTTGGCTTGCGGCATCGGTGGCCGTAAAGGTCAGGGTGACAGGCAGATTGGCCATCAGGGATTTGGACAGATCATCCACCAGCACTTGCGCCACTTTTGTGCGGTCGCGGGTCATGGGCAGGGGCAGGTCTAGCACCACGGGAGGTGTGGGTTCGGGATCGCCAATCAGGCCAAATAGGCGGTCGACGGCGGGCAGATCAAGTGCGATGGAAACAAAGCCTTTGGTGACGCCGTAATCGTCGCGCGCCTCAAACGGCTGCTTGAACCGCCCCTCCGCGTCGCGGTCGATCGTCCCTGTAGGCACAATGCGGGGCGGCGCATCGTCTTGCACGGTAATGACCCAAGACCGCCCACCCGCACCATCAATCGTCAGGCGGCCGGATTGCGTGACAGTAAAGTCCTGCGTGGGGGCAGAGGCGGCGGTTACATCCGTGCGGCCAGAGACAGTTTCCGCCAAGATCAGTGCCCCAGGTGCGCCGTAAAACCGCAGTTGCAGATTGGTACCTGCGGGCAGCGTCAGCGTAGGGCCGGTTTGGTCGTTCAAATACAGCGCGGGTTTGCCCGTGTAGGCTGGCGGTTGCGCCCAGCCTTCCCACGCAGGCCCCGTTGCCACTTGGCCCGCCCCGCCCGAATTGGGCAAGGTCGACAGCGATGCCACCCGCCAGAGCGAGCCGAAGATCAGCGCCAGAACCAGCACCGTCAGCGCCATATAGCGCAGCGCGTAAGGGTCGCGGCTTGCAAGGCGCAGGTCGGGGTGCACCGCTTGGGCGGTACTGGCCCTTTGGGCCATGCGGTTGATGTGAATATCCCACAGGGCTTGGGTTGCGGGGTCTTGCGCGCCCATTGCCAAACTGTCGCGCAGGGCGGCTAAGGGTTGGCCGGGCAGGTGGCTGTCCAGCCGCGCGAGGGCTTGATCGCGTGTGGGTTTGCGAAAGGTCCGCACGGCATGGGCCAAGCCCCAGATCAGCCCCACAGCGCCCAAGACAACGGCGGCCCATCCCGCCTCCAGCGGCAAATGGTCTTTCAGGCCCAACGCGGCAAGGCCCAGCCCAAGGATCAGCACGCTCCACAAAGGCCACAAAGCCCGCGTCAGCGCCTCGGCCCAAAGCCCCAGCAGCGTCAGGCGCAGCGGCCAAGCGATCTGCTTTAGGGCCCCGTCGGGCGTGGTTTGCGTCATATCCCCAGTCCGGTCAGAGCCATGTGGGAATGGTATCGCGGTTTAAGATCTCGTCAAAGGTCGGGCGGGCGCGGATGACGGCGAAGTGATCGCCTTGCACCAGCACTTCTGGCACCAAGGGCCGCGTGTTGTATTCTGACGCCATGACTGCGCCGTAAGCCCCCGCCGAACGAAAGGCCAAAAGATCCCCCGCCGCAAGGGAAGGCAGGGCGCGGGCCTTGGCAAAGGTATCGCCCGTTTCGCAGACGGGGCCTACAACGTCATAATCTTGCATTTCAGCGCCAGCCTCTGCCTCAATCAGCGGCACAATGTCATGGTGCGCGCCGTACATCGACGGGCGCACAAGGTCGTTCATCGCGGCATCGACGATCAAAAAGGTGCGATCCTCGCCCTGTTTGACATAGATGACTTCTGACACCAGCACGCCCGAATTGCCTGAAATCAAGCGGCCTGGTTCAATCTCAATCTCGCAGCCTAAGTGGCCCAAGGTGCGCTTGATCAGCGCGCCGTAGTCCAAGGGCAACGGGGGGGCTTCGTTGGAACGGGTGTAGGGAATGCCAAGGCCGCCGCCCAGATCAAGCCGTGTGATGGTGTGCCCATCGGCGCGCAACTGTTCGGTCAACTCGGCCACCTTTGAAAAGGCGGCTTCAAAGGGGGCAAGTTCAGTCAACTGGCTGCCGATATGCACATCAATCCCCACCACTTGCAGTCCGGGAAGGTGGGCTGCTTGGGCATAGACTTCGCGGGCCTTGGAAATGGGGATACCGAACTTGTTCTCTTTCTTACCCGTGGCAATTTTCTCGTGGGTTTTGGCGTCGACATCGGGGTTGATGCGCAATGTGATGGGGGCTGTTAGGCCCAATTCGGTCGCCACCGCCGACAAAGCCAGCAATTCTGGTTCCGATTCCACGTTGAACTGGCGCACCCCGCCCGTGAGCGCCATGCGCATCTCATCGCGCGTTTTGCCCACGCCAGAGAAAACGATCCGCTCTCCTGGAATACCTGCCGCCTTGGCACGCAGGTATTCTCCGCCCGACACCACATCCATGCCAGCGCCCAGATCGCCCAGCAGTTTCAGCACCGCGAGGTTGGACAGCGACTTGATCGCAAAGCAGACGTTATGGGGAAGCGGAGACAGTGCCTCGGTGAACAGCTGGTAATGGCGGGTCAGGGTGGCGGCGGAATAGGCATAAAACGGCGTGCCGACGGCGGCAGCGATGTCAGCTATCGCCACATCCTCGGCCATGAGCTGTCCGTTTTTGTAAAGGAAATGGTCCATCGCCCGAAAACCCCGTCATGCGTGATGGCCGCAGCTATAGCAGAAGGGCGAAAGGGTGCAATTGCCGTGGATGGGTTCGGCGAAACCGGACTAGTTCTTAATCATAACGCCCATCGAGGCCGTGCCCGTGATCGAAATCCCGCTGGCAGGTTGCGGTGCGGGGGCCTGTGGCGGGGCTTCGGCTCCGCAAGCCGCAAGGATAAGAAGCGCAAACAGGGCGAGGCGAGACATGGGAAACCTTTCGGTGTAGGGAAAAGTCAGCCTAGGTCACGCCAGCGCGGCTTTCCAGCGGGCAATCTGGGCGCGCACCTGATCGGGCGCGGTTCCGCCGTAAGATTGCCGGGAGCGGACCGAGTTTTCAACGCCAAGCACGGAATAAACCTCTTGGGTGATGTCGGGATGGGCGGTTTGCATTTCGGCCAAGCTCAGTTCGGGCAGATCACAGCCCTTCGCCTCGGCCAAGGCCACAAGACGGCCGGTGATGTGGTGCGCTTCGCGGAAGGGCAGGCCAAGGGCGCGCACCAGCCAATCGGCCAGATCGGTGGCGGTGGAGAAGCCCGAGGCGGCAGCTGTCTTAAGCGTATCCTGAAGTGCAGTCATATCGCTGACCATGCCTGTCATCGCGGCCAGCGACAGCATCAGCGTGTCAGCGGCATCAAAGACCTGTTCTTTGTCTTCCTGCATATCCTTGGAATAGGTCAGCGGCAGGCCCTTCATCACGGTGAAAAGCGCTACCGTAGCCCCTAAAATCCGCCCGATCTTGGCGCGCAGCAATTCGGCCGCATCGGGGTTCTTTTTCTGCGGCATAATGGAGGAACCGGTTGTCCACTTGTCCGACAGTTTGACAAAGCGAAATTGCGCGGTGGACCAGATCACCAACTCTTCGGCAAAGCGCGACAGGTGGGTGGCGCAGATGGCAGAGGCGGACAGGAATTCCAGCGCAAAATCACGGTCTGATACGGAATCAAGGCTGTTGGCGGTGGGCCTGTCAAACCCCAAGGCTTTGGCAGTCATGTGCCGGTCAATCGGAAAGCCCGTGCCCGCCAAAGCGGCAGCCCCTAAAGGGCATTCGTTCATGCGCTTGCGCGCATCGGCAAAGCGCGAGCGGTCGCGGCCCAGCATTTCGATATAGGCGAGCATATGGTGGCCCCATGTGACGGGTTGGGCCACTTGCAGATGGGTAAAGCCCGGCATGACCCAATCGGCCCCCGTCTCGGCCTGTGCCAAGAAGGCCTGCATAAGGGCGGTAAGGCTAGAAATTGCCGCATCGCACTGGTCGCGCACCCACAGGCGAAAGTCGACCGCGACCTGATCGTTGCGCGAACGGGCGGTGTGCACCCGCTTGCCCGCATCGCCCACAATCTCGGTCAGGCGGGATTCGATGTTCAGGTGGATGTCTTCCAGATCGGTGCGAAAGGTGAATTTGCCGCTCTCAATCTCTGACAAGACCGTGAGCAGGCCTTCCCGAATGGCCTTGGCATCGCTATCGGTGATGATACCGGTTGCCGCCAACATGGCGGCATGGGCGCGAGAGCCTGCGATGTCTTGGGCGTAAAGGCGTTGGTCAAAGCCGATCGAGGCGTTGATCGCCGTCATGATCGCATCCGGCCCGCTGGCAAAGCGCCCGCCCCACATGGTGTTGGCGGCAGGTTTGTCGGATTGGGTCATTCTGGCCCCCTTTGCGAGGTGTGATGCGGATCATTCGGGTTTTTCTTTATACGGCCTTCTTGGCTTGCGCAAATGTGGCGGCAGCGGGATCAGTGGATCCGGCCTTGTTAAAGGGCGCTATGGCCAAGCTGACGCTGGAAGCGCCCAAGCCCCTGCCGCAGGTGGCCTTGGTGGGGCTGGCCGATGAAGTCACGGGCTTAGACGGGACAAAGGGCAAATGGATGGTGTTAAACCTATGGGCCACATGGTGCATGCCCTGCCGCGAAGAGATGCCATCCTTGGACAAATTGGCCACCCTGCGGCCCGATATCGCTGTGGTGGCGGTTGCCACTGGGCCAAACCCGCTGCCCGCCATTCACAGCTTTTTGGATAAGGCGGGGGTTCACACGCTGACCGTTTTGCGTGACCCAACGCAGGACTTGGCGCATCAGATGGGGGTGATGGGGCTGCCCGTCACCGTGATCGTCAACCCCGAGGGCATGGAAGTGGCCCGCTTGATCGGCGGCGCGGATTGGAGCGCGCCAGAGACTTTGGCGGTTCTGGACGCGTTGAGGTAGCAACTGGGGCCCAAAAGCGAGGGGCTGCAGCCCCCCGCACCCCCCCCGCGAAAGGGGCGGCTTACGCCCCCCCGTCACCCCCGGTAGAGTATTTGGACCAAGACGATTTTAGGCGTGGTTGTAGGGCTTTGATCAGCGCCATCGCTTCGGGCGGTGGGGGACATTCTTGGCGCTCGTAGCAGCTTGCATCAGACGTTCGGGTAACGAGCCGCAATTCGCAGAGTGTGCGGCGCAGGATGGCGGGATCGCCGAAGTCGTGGTGGGTGATCAAAGTTTGGCTGATTGCCGCTCTGACCGGGATTCTTTCGGTAAGCGCGCCCAAAGCGCCCAAAGGCACAGATGCTGGATCGCGGTGCGGGCGGGCCAGCTGATCATTTTTCCTGCCGCATCAAAATGGCGCAGGGCGGCGGAGACTCGGGTGAGATCAGCCAAAGGGTCTGGCTGAGGGGTGAGGGCATCCCCCACCTTTTGGCTGGCGCGAAGGTGTTGAAAGTTGCGAAACCCTGCAGCCTTTGCGAGGGTGGTCAGCAGCGACAAATGGCTTGGCGCGCGGTCAAGTAGTTTGGCAAGGCTGCGGGCATAGGCAGACAGGTCTGCGATGGGCAGGGGGATGGTGGTTTTGGGCATCTTGTCCTCAGTCAGGCCCATGGTGTGCGGGTCACCGGCCTGGCACGGGGCCTTGGGCAAGAGGACCAAGGGGGAAGGCACAGGTTTAGCACTTGCGGTGACGCCTGGGTGAACTGCGGACCCTGTTTTCAGGTTAGCTTTGAGGCCCGCGCGTGGCAAGGGCTGCGACGCGCAGTTGGGCGGGGCAGGTGATCAGGTGATCGTTGACCAAGCCGCAGGCCTGCATGAAGGCATAGACGATGGTGGGGCCGACAAAGGTGAACCCTGCGGCTTTGAGCATCTTGGACATGGCTTGCGATGCGGGGGTTTGGGTGGGAATGTCGGTGGGGGTTGCAGGGCGGTTTTGAAGCGGGGCGCCGCCAACAAAATCCCACAGCATTTCACCGAAATCGCCCTTTTCTTGCACCGCTAGATAGGCGCGGGCGTTTTTGACTGTGGCTTCGATTTTGCCTCTGTGGCGGATGATGCCGGGGTTGGCGAGTGCGGCGGTTACTTGCGCCTCTTCCCAGCTTGCCACCAATGTCGGGTCAAACCCGTCAAACGCCGCGCGAAAAGAGTCGCGTTTTTTCAAGATGGTGATCCACGACAGGCCCGCCTGAAACCCATCCAGCACCAGCTTTTCCCACAAAGCGCGGCTGTCCCATTCGGGCACGCCCCATTCATGGTCGTGATAGGCCACATACAGCGGGTCTTGGCCACACCAAGGGCAGCGGTCGGTCATTGAGCCTCCTAATTCCATGGGGTGGGTTTAGCCTGCGGCGGCTGGATTGTCAGGGGGCGCGGTGGAGTTTGGCGCGATGTTGCCGCCGTTGGAGGCCAAAGGGTCGCCCTTGCGCTTGGCAAGTTGCCAAGGCGGCGATTCCCGTCTAGGGAATGCTGCAAAGCAGCAAGAGGGTTCTGGCTGCACCAATTTCTGAAAGGGCAAGGCACAATGACCAATGTCGTGATCGTTTCAGCGGCGCGGACCGCTGTGGGCAGCTTTAACGGGGCCTTTGCCGCGACCCCAGCGCATGATCTGGGCGCTGCGGTGATTGAAGCGGTCGTGGCCCGTGCCGGCATTGACAAGGCCGAGGTAACTGAGACGATCTTGGGTCAAGTTTTGACCGCAGGGCAGGGTCAAAACCCCGCCCGTCAAGCCGCGATCAAGGCCGGTCTGGCCAAAGAGGCCAGCGCTTGGGGGCTAAACCAAGTGTGCGGTTCGGGTCTGCGCGCTGTCGCTTTGGGGGCTATGCACGTGCAACTGGGCGATGCGGCGATTGTCATCGCCGGTGGTCAGGAAAGCATGAGCCTGTCGCCCCATGTCGCGCATATGCGTGCGGGCACTAAGATGGGCGATGTGGCCTATATCGATTCGATGATCCGCGATGGTCTTTGGGATGCGTTCAACGGCTATCACATGGGCCAAACCGCCGAGAACGTCGCCAACCAATGGCAGATCAGCCGCGAGATGCAGGACGCTTTCGCCTTGGCCAGCCAGAACAAGGCCGAAGCCGCGCAAAAGGCCGGCAAGTTCAGCGACGAGATTGTTCCCTTTATTGTCAAAAGCCGTAAGGGCGACATCGTGGTCGATGCGGACGAGTATATCCGCCACGGCGCAACACTGGAATCGATGCAAAAGCTGCGCGCCGCCTTTGCCAAAGATGGCTCGGTGACGGCGGGCAATGCCTCGGGCCTGAATGATGGCGCGGCGGCTGTGCTTTTGATGACCGAAGCTGATGCCGCCAAGCGCGGCCTGAAGGTTTTGGCGCGGATTGCCAGCTATGCCACAGCGGGCTTGGACCCGTCCATCATGGGCGTGGGGCCGATCTATGCCAGCCGCAAGGCGTTGGAGAAGGCCGGCTGGAATGTCGCCGATCTGGACTTGGTCGAAGCGAACGAGGCCTTTGCCGCCCAAGCCTGTGCTGTCAACAAAGACATGGGCTGGGATCCGGCGATTGTGAACGTGAACGGCGGGGCGATTGCGATTGGTCACCCGATCGGCGCTTCGGGTGCGCGCATCTTGAACACGCTGATCCACGAGATGGGCCGCAGCGGCGCTAAAAAGGGTCTGGCGACCCTGTGCATCGGCGGGGGCATGGGCGTGGCCATGTGTTTGGAACGCGCCTGAGGGGTTTTGCGGCTCTGTAAACGTTTAGGAAATTTGCCGCGCAATAATGTTGCGCGGCACTTCTATTTTGGGTAACAGAATTCCAGAGAGGTTGGAGGAGAAAAGAATGTCGAAAGTGGCTTTGGTGACCGGCGGGTCGCGTGGAATTGGGGCGGCCATCTCGGTCGCGCTGAAGGCGGCGGGCTATACGGTGGCGGCGAACTATGCTGGCAACGATACGGCAGCGGCAGCGTTTACGGCGGAAACCGGTATCAAGACCTATAAATGGTCGGTCGCCGATTATGATGCCTGCAAAGCAGGCATCGCGCAGGTCGAGGCAGATCTCGGGCCGGTTGCCGTGCTGGTCAACAACGCCGGCATCACGCGCGATTCGATGTTTCACAAGATGACACCCGAATCTTGGAAAGAAGTGATCGATACCAACTTGTCGGGCCTGTTCAACATGACCCATCCTTTGTGGAACGGCATGCGCGACCGCAAGTTTGGCCGCGTGATCAACATCTCGTCGATCAACGGGCAAAAGGGGCAGGCGGGGCAGGTGAACTATTCTGCCGCCAAGTCTGGCGATCTGGGCTTTACCAAGGCGCTGGCCGCTGAAGGCGCGCGCGCTGGGATCACGGTGAACGCCGTTTGCCCCGGCTATATCGCTACCGATATGGTCAAGGCGATTGATGAAAAAGTGCTGAACGAGCGGATCATCCCCCTGATCCCCGTGGGTCGCTTGGGCGAGCCCGAAGAGATCGCGCGGGTTGTGGTGTTCTTGGCGTCGGATGATGCGGGCTTTATCACAGGATCGACCATTTCGGCCAACGGCGGGCAGTTCGTCGTTTAAGCAACGTTTGAAGGCGCAGCTTTGGGGCCTGCCGGAAACGGCGGGCCTTTTCCTTTTGGGGCGGCGCTGCTAGGCCAAGCCAAAAGGGGGCCATATGACACGCAACCGCGCCACGATCATCGGAGCTTCGGCCATCTTGATGTGGTCGCTGCTGGCCGCTTTGACGATTGGCACAGCGCCCGTGCCGCCGTTGCTGCTGAACGCGCTTTGCTTTGCCACGGGCGGGGTGTTGGGCCTGATCTGGACAGGCTTTGGGCGCGGCTTTGGCGTGCTGCGTGGCATCAGCTGGAAGGTCTACGCCTTTGGCACCTTGGGGCTGTTTGGCTACCACCTTCTTTATTTCACAGCCTTTCGGCTGGCCCCTTACGCCCAAACCGGCTTGATCGCCTATCTATGGCCTTTGTTCATTGTGCTGCTGTCGGGCCTGTTGCCGGGGGAACGCTTACGACCGCTGCACCTGATTGGGGCTGCTTTGGCCTTTGGCGGGGCGGCAGTGATTGTGCTGGGCGGCGGTATGGGCGGCGGGCCGGGGGCCGGCGCGGGGCTGGGACTGGCTTTTGCTTGTGCGCTGACTTGGGCCGTTTACTCGGTGCTGTCGCGCTGGATGGGCGATGTTCCGACCGAGGCTGTGACCGTCTTTTGCCTTGCCACCGCAGCCCTGTCGGCCCTGACCCATCTGGGATTCGAGACGACCTTATGGCCCACAGGGCTGATCGGTTGGGCCAGTGTCGCGGCTTTGGGGCTGGGTCCGGTGGGACTGGCGTTTTTCACATGGGATGTCGGCATGAAGCGCGGCGATATTCAAATGTTGGGCACGCTGTCTTATGCGGCCCCCTTGCTGTCGACGTTGGTTTTGGTGGCGACAGGTCAAGCGAAAGCAAGCCCTATGCTGGGCCTAGCGGCTCTTGCCATCACCGGCGGGGCGGCGCTTGCCGCCCGCGCCAGCCGCAAAGCGCCTATTGCGTAAGGCGGGCGATTTCCTCTTTCAGGCGCAGCTTTTGCTTTTTGAGCGCGGCAATTTCCAGATCGTCGGCGGCAGGCTGGCGCTGCGCCGCCTCTACCACGGCAGAGAGGTGTTCGTGTTTCCGCTGCAACGCGGTGACGTGCGAAGAGATGCTCATCTTAACCCTCATATGACAGTTTCTAGGAACTTCAGTGGACCACGAATCCGCAGGTCTGTCACGAAATCTTCACAAGAAGATGCAGCGCATTTTAGGCAAATCAGCCAAACTCAGCCGATAGGTCGGCACCTTCGCGCAACACCGCATTGGCGCGGGCGGTATAGCTCTCGCGGTCGCCGTCATGCGCTGCACCTTGATGCGTGACCAAGGGCGCAAGCAGCCGAAACGCTGCCCGCCCGCCCTTGCGTGCGCGCAAGATCACCCGCAGCGCAGGCCGCCCTTCACGCGCGGCTAGGGGGAGCACCACAGCAGACCCAAGGCGTGGGCCAAGGCAGGCCAGAACCTCTGGCAGGCCATCGGTGCCAAAGATCATCGTCAGCCAGCCGCCCGGGTCCAAGCGCTTGGACGCTGCCGCCACCCATTCGGCCAAGGGCAGTTCCGCCCGCAAAGCCGTATCCCGCCCCGCGATGGGCGAGGGCGAACCTGCGCGCGGATACCAAGGTGGGTTGGCAATGACATGGTCAAACCCCACGCGCAGGGCGGCGGGCATGGCCGTCAGGTCGCCCACGACCACGTTCAGCGCCATGCCGTTTTCCGCCGCATTCTGCCGCGCCAAAGCGGCGTAATCCTCTTGCAGTTCCAACCCCGATTGCACCAATCCCACCACGCGGGATGCCAAGCACAGGCTCGCTGCCCCCACGCCGCAGCCCAAATCCAGCACACTTTGCCCTGCTTTGGCCGGACAGGCTGCTGCCAACAGCACGGCATCGGTGGCCGCGCGGTAGCCCTGTTTGGGCTGCCACAGGTGAAGCTTGCCGCACAGAAAGGCGTCGTGGGTTAGATCACCCGTCATTGCGGCAGGCAATCAAGCGGGAAATCATTGTCCACCAACACCGCCCGCGCCAGAAAATGATCGCGCTCTGTCACCATCAAACGGCGGGGCAGTAGAAAGCTTGATCCACCAAGGATGCTCATGTGGACGTCCATTTCAAAGGCCGCTATACCCTCGCCCGAAAGCAAGGCTTGGGCAAAAGCAATCAAGGTCGGGTCGGTGGTGCGTAACAACAGGCGCATCGGTCTGATTTACGGTGCGAAAGGCCCCATGTCGAGACGCAGGAATTGTCAATGCAAGTAGGTAGCCCACCCGCAGACGCCAAGCCGCAAGATACGCTGGCTTTGGCTTTGGCCAGCGATATGGCGGCGGTGAATGTGCTGATCCGCGACCGCATGGCCTCGCGCTACGCGCCGCGCATTCCCGAAGTGACAGCGCATTTGGTGGAAGCGGGGGGCAAACGGCTGCGCCCGATGCTGACCTTGGCCGCTGCAACGATTTGTGGGTATCGGGGCGACAATCACATCAAACTGGCCGCCACGGTGGAGTTTATTCATACCGCGACCTTGCTGCATGATGACGTGGTCGATGAAAGCAGCCAGCGGCGGGGGCGTCCTACCGCGAACCTGTTGTGGGATAACAAATCGTCAGTGCTGGTTGGCGATTACCTTTTCTCGCGCAGTTTTCAACTGATGGTGGAAACCGGATCGCTGCGCGTGATGGATATTTTGGCCAATGCCAGCGCCACGATTGCCGAGGGCGAAGTGCTGCAATTGACAGCCGCGCAAGATTTGAAAACCGACGAGGCGATTTATCTGCAAGTGGTGCGGGGCAAAACCGCAGCGCTGTTTTCTGCCGCAACCGAAGTGGGTGGCGTGATTGCGGGTGTTGGCGAAGATCAAGTGCGCGCCTTGTTTGATTATGGCGATGCCTTGGGGATTGCGTTCCAGATTGCTGATGATCTTTTGGATTACGGCGGATCCTCGGCCCAGATTGGCAAGAACACTGGCGATGATTTCCGCGAACGCAAGGTGACGCTGCCTGTCATCCGCGCCTATGCGGCGGCGGATGCCGAGGGGCGTGTGTTTTGGCAACGGGTGATCGAAAAAGGCCAGCAGCAGGATGGCGATTTGGACCATGCCATGGCATTGTTGACCCAAACCGGCGCCCTAACTGCCGCGCGGGATGAAGCATTTGCTTGGGCCGAAAAGGCGAGGGCAGCACTTGCCACCCTGCCGGACCATCCGCTGCGCCAAACGCTGTCCGACCTGACCCACTATGTGGTCAGCCGCGTCAGCTAAACTGGCCTTAGTCAAAAATCCCCGTCACCCGCCCAAACAGCATAAACGCGCGGGCGGTGCGGGTGTCGGACAGGGCGGTGAGGTCGCTGTCACTGGCGCGAGGTTCTAGCGTCACCATAGCTTTGTCAAAGCTGCGCAAGAAATGGTGGGCCGCATCGCGAAACACATCGTCGCCACGCATCCGCGCAGCTGTCAGTGCAAGCGACGAGCGGTCGCGCACCCCACCCAAGCCCGCGATAATCCCGCCCCGCTCGCCCGCCGCAAACTTGCGCCAAAGCTCGGGCCTTGGGTGATCTGCGGTTAGCGCATCCACAAAAATGCCGTCTTCGGCCAAAAGGTTCAGCACATCTTGGGCCGCACGGATCAGTTTGGCCAAGCCATGATCGGTGAGCGCCAAGCGGAGGGCGCGAAAGCCCTCGGCGTCATCAGGGCCATCGGGAAAATGCAAGGCGCGCAGCACATCGGCCACCTCAACGAAGGCGGGAAGGTCGATCATCTCGGTGCCTAGGGCCAAGGTGGGTTGCGCATTGGGTTCGTGGTGGGCAGGCGGCGCTAGGGCCGCTGCGATCTGCGCTTGGGGGAAGGGCAGGCTGGTCTCAGGCGTGCTTGGGGTATCGGTGCTTTGGCGCAGCACTGGCGCGCGCGATTGGGCGGCGCGCAAGCCTTCGATCGTGCGTTGCAGGGCGGCTGTTTGCGCGTGCAGGTTGCGGATCGCCACAATAGTGCCCACCAAAACCCAAGCCAAAATCACCGGCAGAGCCGCCCCCAAGGCCAAAAGACCCCAGCCCAAAAGCCCCTCTGTCCGCCAACCGGCAAAGGCATAAAGGCCTGCAGCCCCAAGCCAAACGGCACTAAAGGCCAAGGCGATCAGGCGCGCCACGCTATCTTGCGCGCCGTTTTGGGCCGCAGGCAGTGTGCCGGAAGATGTGGAAGAGTTTCGTGGCATAGTGCCCCTGCCTTGCGCGCACTGCGCGAAGCGTCCGCTCAGATGAAGCGGACGCTGATAATTTCGTAGCTTTTTTGACCGCCGGGCGTGCGCACTTCGACGGTGTCGCCTTCATCCTTGCCGATCATGGCGCGCGCCAGCGGCGAGCGAATGTTCAAAAGGCCACGTTCCAGATCGGCCTCAACCTCGCCCACGATCTGATAGGTCTTTTCTTCGCCATTATCCTCGTCGGCCACCACGACATGGGCGCCAAACTTGACCGAGCCTGTGAATTTCGACGGGTCAATGACATCGGCCCGCGATAAGACAGCTTCCAGCTCTTTCACACGGCCTTCGATGAAGCTCTGCTTTTCGCGCGCGGCGTGGTATTCGGCGTTTTCGGACAGGTCGCCATGTTCGCGCGCCTCCGCAATCGCGCGGATCACGGCGGGGCGTTCCACCGACTTTAGCTGCTTAAGCTCTTCATCCAGCAGGGTAAACCCTGCCCGCGTCAACGGAATCTTTTCCATAGCCTCACTCTGCCAAACAACAAGGTCATGGTCCTTGGCGGACCATGACCTTGCTTCGGTAGTAGCAAAGCGCGGCAGGGCTTGAAATGCAAGGGGTAGGGCGTGAATTAAGCAGGGAATAATCGCGCTGCAGGGCCGCTTGCGTTAGAATCTTGCCGTCAAGGTGCCAGAAAGTAGCCTTTCGTTGCGCCAAGTCTCGATGGTGGCGTTGACGCTTCGCCCCAGTTCGGGCAAGGACAGGCAAAGGGTTTTGAGGGGAAGATCATGGCACAAGACATCGTGCGCGAAGAGATGGAGTATGACGTGGTCATCGTGGGGGCTGGTCCCTCTGGCCTGTCGGCGGCGATCCGGTTGAAGCAACTGGATGCCAACCTGTCGGTGGTTGTGCTGGAAAAAGGGTCCGAAGTGGGGGCACATATCCTGTCGGGCGCAGTGCTGGACCCGTCTGGCCTTGATGCCTTGCTGCCCGAATGGCGCACCATGGGCGCGCCGATCAAGACCGAAGTGAAAGAGGATAACTTCTACATCCTTGGGCCAGCCGGTCAGATGCGCATCCCGAACTGGCCGATGCCGCCGCTTATGAACAACCACGGCAATTACATTGTCTCGATGGCCAATGTCTGCCGCTGGCTGGCGCAACAAGCCGAAGCCTTGGGGGTCGAGATTTTCCCCGGCATGTCATGCTCGGAACTGGTTTACGGCGCTAACGGCGAAGTCCGCGGCGTTGTGGCGGGCGAGTTTGGCAAGAACGCTGATGGCACCCCCGGCGCGTCTTATGAACCGGGCATGGTTCTGGCGGGCAAGTATGTCTTCCTGTCCGAAGGCGTGCGCGGCAGCTTGGCCAAGGAAGTCATCGCCAAATACGATCTTTCCGCTGGCAAATCGCCGCAGAAGTTTGGCCTTGGCATGAAAGAGATCTGGCAGATTGACCCTGCCAAGCATCATGAAGGCCGTGTGACCCATACGATGGGCTGGCCCTTGGGGTCGAATGCGGGCGGTGGGTCTTTTATCTACCACCTTGAAAACAATCAGGTCTATGTGGGCTTTGTGGTCCACCTGAACTACGAAAACCCCCATCTGTATCCCTACATGGAATTCCAACGCTTCAAGCATCACCCGATGGTGGCTGATTTGCTTAAGGGCGGCAAACGGGTGGCTTATGGCGCGCGCGCGATTTCCGAAGGCGGGTGGCAGTCGATCCCCAAGATGGTTGCCCCCGGTGTAGCACTGCTTGGTTGCACCGCAGGCTTGGTCAACGTGCCGCGGATCAAGGGCAACCACAATGCCATGCTGTCGGGCAAAGCGGCGGCAGAGGCGGCCTTTGCCGCGATCAGCGCAGGGCGCCGGGGTGATGAGCTTTCCGCCTATGAAGCCGATGTGCGCGGCGGGGCCATTGGGCGCGATCTGAAAAAGGTGCGCAATGTGAAGCCCTTGTGGTCGAACTATGGGCTCGTTGCGTCGCTGATGGGCGGCGGTTTGGATATGTGGCTGAACACCTTTGGGATGACAGCCTTTGGCACGCTCAAGCACCGCAAGACGGATGCCGCAGCCACGGGTCTGGCTGCGAAGTTCAAGCCGATCGACTATCCAAAGCCAGATGGGGTGCTGTCGTTTGACCGGCTGACCAATATTTCCTTCTCGGCCACCAACCACGACCCGGACCAACCTGCGCACCTAAAACTACGCGATGCCTCTGTGCCGATTGCGGTGAACCTGCGCGATTATGACGAACCCGCACAGCGCTATTGTCCGGCAGGGGTTTACGAGGTGGTCAAGGAAGACGGCAAAGACCCGCGCTTTCAGATCAACTTCCAAAACTGCGTCCATTGCAAAACCTGTGATATCAAAGACCCAAGCCAGAACATCACCTGGACCACGCCGCAGGGCGGGGGCGGGCCGAACTATCCCAATATGTAACGGGGCTAAACCCTCACTGAAACGTCATGGAATGCGGGGCTGTTTGTGACAGCCCTGCATTGCTCTTCATAGCCTGGCGCTTTAGCGTAGCTTTACGCCAAAGGAGCCTTGAATGCCGCGTTTGACCCTGACCATTGCGCTGATCTGTGCGCTTGTGGCCCCCCCAATCCCAGTTTTGGCTGCCACCACCGCCAAAGATGCCAAGTCCGATGCCGTGGGCCTGCCGCACAGTGCCGGGGCTTACCTTGCTGCACGAGCAGCCGCTTCGCATAATGATTTTGCCTTGGCGGCAGAGTGGTATGAGCCGGCGCTGCAGGCTGACCCAGAAAACCCCGAACTGTTGCAGGGCGCCTTGGTGGCCAATGTGGCGGTGGGGAATATGGAAGCGGCCGCCAAATTGGCGCTCACTTTGAAAAAGATAGGCTCTGTCAGCCAAGCTGGGCAGATGGTGATGGTCGCCGACGATACAATGAAAGGCGACTATGCCGCGATTTTGAAGGATCAGGCAGACGGGGCCACGATTGGCAAATTGATGGACGATCTGGTCACGGCTTGGTCGCAGGTTGGCAAGGGCAAGATATCGCAAGCCTCTGACACCTTTGATAAAATGATCGCCACCTCGGGGATGGAGGCCTTTGGCGTCTATCACAAGGCCTTGGCTTTGGCCCAAACTGGCGACTTCGACGGGGCCGAAGTGCTGTTTGAGAGGCCGGAGTCCGCCGCGATCCACGGTCTGCGGCGCGGCGTTTTGGCGCAGGTGCAGGTCTTGTCTCAACTGGATCGGGGGCCGGATGCCATCGCCCTGATTGATTTTGTTTACCGCGGCGCGCCGGATGCGGGCATGGCAGACCTTCGCGAAAGACTGGCGCAGGGCGAAAAGATTCCCTTCGATGTCGCCCGCACCCCCCAAGATGGCATGGCCGAGGCGTATTTTTCCTTAGCCACCCTGCTGGTTGGTCAGCCCAATGACACCCTCACCCTGCTTAACGCGCGTATCGCTGCGGCGCTGCGGCCTGATCATGTCGAAGCGGTGCTGATGTCAGCGCGACTCTTTGACAAACTGGGCCAATATGATCTGGCGCAAAGCACCTTTGCACAGGTGCCGCAGGGTGATCCGGCCTATGTTTCGGCCATTATCGGGCAGGCGTCCTCGGCGCAAATGGCGGGCAAGCCGCAAGAGGCTGCTGCCTTGCTTAAGGGGTTGGCGGGCAAGAACCCGGACAATGCCGGCGTGCTGAGCGCTTATGGCGACAGCCTGCGCAGGCTGGATCGGTGCGATGCGGCGATTGGGGTTTATTCGCAAGCCATCGCCCTGATCAAAACCGCCGTGCCCGCCGATTGGGCGCTGTTTTATCGGCGCGGGGGCTGCCGTCAGGCCCAAGGCGATTGGCCAAGGGCCGAGGCGGATTACAAACTCGCCCTGTCACTAGCGCCGGGCGAGCCGCGCATTTTGAACGAGTTGGGCTATAGCTACGTGGACCGGGGCGAGAACTTGCCCCAAGCCCTTGCCATGATCCAACAGGCCGTGGCCGCAGCACCCGACGAGGGCTATATCATCGACAGTCTGGCATGGGCCTATTTCCGCCTTGGCCGCTATGACGAGGCGGTAGCCCCGATGGAGAAAGCCTCGCTTTTGATGCCGGTGGACCCGATTGTGACCGACCATCTTGGCGATGTCTATTGGATGGTAGGCCGCAAGCGCGAGGCGCAGTTCCAATGGCACCGAGCCTTGTCCTTCCAACCGGAACCCAAGGACGCCACCCGCATTCAGCGCAAGCTGGACAAGGGTTTGGATCAGGTCTTGCAAGGCGAAAAGGCGCAAGGCGGCAATGGCGGCTAAGGGTGAGATTGCCCCTAAAGTTCAGCGCATAGCGCGGGCCAAGGTGAACCTTGCCCTGCACGTCGTGGGACGGCGGGCCGATGGGTATCATCTGCTGGACAGTTTGGTGGCCTTTGCCGATTTTGGCGATGTGGTCACGGTCGAACCAGCCCCTTCGCTCAGTTTGTCGATCACAGGGCCTATGGCCGCTGGCCTATCGGCGGGGCCGGATAACCTTGTTCTAAAGGCCGCGCAGATGCTGGGCAGTCCGCTAGGGGCCGCCATTACGCTGGAGAAGCGGTTGCCTATCGCCTCTGGCATCGGGGGTGGGTCGGCTGATGCCGCGGCGACGATGCAGGCGCTGGGCGCGCTTTGGGGTTGTGCTTTGCCGGATGCGGGTCAGGTGCTGGCCTTGGGGGCAGATGTGCCGGTGTGTTTGGCGGGGCAATCCTGCCGGATGGCAGGGATTGGCGACCAGATTTCCCCTATAACGCTGCCTCCTGCGCATCTTGTGCTGGTCAATCCGGGCGTGGGCTTAAGCACCGCTGCGGTCTTTGGCGCCTTGCTGCGCCGTGATAACCCGCCCCTTCCGCCAGCCGCCCCCATGCCTGATGCGGCAGCCTTGGCCGCCCATTTGGGCCACTGCCGCAATGATCTGGAAGCCCCCGCGCTGTCCGTTGTGCCGGAGATTGGCGCTGTGCTTGCGGCTTTGCAGGGGCAAACGGGGTGTTTGCTGGCGCGGATGTCAGGTTCGGGGGCGACTTGCTTTGGTCTTTTCGCCAGCGCCAGCGCCGCTGAGGGTGCTGCAAGCGCCCTGCGCGCGCAGTCTGGCGCGTGGTGGGTGCAAGCGACCACCATGGCCTAGGCCTGCGCTACAGGCGCCGCACCATGGTGATGGAACTGGCAAAGCCAAAGACAAAGCGTAAAAGCCCTATGTCGTGCTGCTGGGTTTGCACAAAGCCCTCTCGGCGGTAAAGCCTTTGCGCAGGGGTGTTCGTGGCAATGACATCCAGCCGCACCCCGCTGTAACCGCGCGCTTGGGCTTGATCACACAGGGCGTGCAGCAGGGCTGTGCCGATGCCTTGCCCCCGCGCTTGGGGGGCAACACAGATGCCGTCGATCAGGAAGTTGTCGTTATCGACCTCGCCGGACAGCAGACCGAGGAGCAGCTTTCGCCAAAGCCCAACCCAAGGGCCGTAAAACTGCCGCAGGGCCTGCGGGTTGCCCATGGCAAAGCTGCCTTTGGGCGTTTTGAAACCGGCAAGGCCCAACAGGCTGCCATCCTGTGCCGTGGCGATCAGCACATGATCGGCGCGGATCACGTTTTCTAGAAAGGCCAAAGCGTGGCGTTCTGGCCCCAGAACCCTGCCCAACTTGGGGCCAAAGGCGTGCCAATAAAGCTGTGCTGCGTCTGGGCGCAGGGAATTTGGCAGACCAAGCGATAGGGTCCAAGCGCCCGTCATAGGGCTGCCAACAGGGTGGCCGCGGCGGTGGCCCCCAAAATCCAGCCCTCTTCAGCGCGCACTGCGGCGGGCGCTTCGGCCAACATCCCCGCCAGATCGCCGCTTTGCCCCACCTGCCACAGGGCTTGCGCCAAAAGGCGCACTTGCACTTCGTCCTTAATGCTTGCGGGGCCTAGGGCTGCGGTGACGGCGGGGGCGAGGAGCGAGGGGTAAACCTCGGCCAAGGTCACAGCCGAGGCTGCCTCAAACGGCCATACGCTGGCCCGATGCTGGGTTGCCAAGCGGTGGATCATGGGCTGGCCCATCAGGCTTTGCCCGCCGACCGCGCCTGTGGTGAAGAGCTTCCAGACAGGTTGGGCGCGGGGAACCAAACGCTCGACCCATCGGCGTTCGGCCAGCCCCAAGACGGCATAGTCTACCGTTTTGCGTGGCAACAGGTGGGCAAAGCTTTGCCCGTTGGGATGGCCCCAAAACGGGCCTTGCCCACCGAACTGACCGTTGATGGCATCGGCCACGGCGAAGCGGTTGTTCAGATTGGCGGGGCTGTCGGTGATCTGCGCCGCCAGCCAGCGCCAGACAGCGCGCGCTTGGGCTTGGCCTGTCAGGCGCGGGGCAAAGCCCGCAGGGTAGCCCAAGGCAAAGTCGACACCGATCAGCAAGCTTTCCCCCGCTGCGCGGGTTTGGGCAATCAACGCGACGATGGCCTGTTCGGCCATATGGCGGCTTGGGTGATAGGTTGTAACCACGCCTCTGGCGTTGGCTTGTCCGATCCAGATCGCATCAGCTTGGGGTGATTTCTTGGGCGGCGCACTGGACGCCGACCAATCCACCACGGCGATGCGGTCAAAGCGGGTCATGTGGGCTTGGCCAGACGCGCGGCCAAAGCCGCAAGGTCTTGCGGGGTGTTGGCATTGGCAAAGCTGCCCTTGGGAAACGTGGCCCAAGTGCCGCCTTGCATATGCGCAAAATCACGCAACCGTGCCACCGCGCCTGATCTTAGAAATGTGTCCAAGGCGGGCAGGCAGGCGGTGGGCCAAAGCCCATAGGTCGGATGCACATCCTCACCACTTTGCGCCAAGGCGGGGTGGCCCCCTTCGGCGGCAAGGCAGAGGCGAGGGACGAGATCGGGCGGGACAAAGGGACCATCGCAGGGGACCGTGACCAAGGCTGTGGCCCCTTGTGCAACGGCCCAGTGCAGGCCCGCGAGAACGCCAGAAAGTGGGCCTTGGACATCTGCATCGGCCAAAACGGGCAGGCCCATAAAAGCAAAGCGCTGCGCATCGCCATTGGCGGACAGGGCCAAGTTTTCCACTTGCGGGCCAAAGCTGTCGGCCACCCATTGCACCAAGGGTTGCCCGCCCAAGGGCATCAGCGCCTTATCGCCGCCCATGCGCCGCCCAGCCCCCCCCGCCAATATGACACCGACTATGCGCAAGGCTTGGCCTTTGCTGGTACAGAGGAAGCCGCCGCCGATTACTCGGCCGCCGTTCCCTCGATCCGGGTTTCTACGACGCCGGGAAGCTTGGCAAATTCACGCGAAATGGCCTTGGGGAGATAGGCGACGCTTAGGCTTTCAAACCCCGGCAGTTTGCTCAGCACGGTTGAGACCGAATTGCCACACAGCGCCTTGGGCGTGGAACCTTGGGCTTTTGCTGCGGCAATGGCTTGATCAGCCACCGCCAGCGGCACGACGATGGTTTGTTCGGTGGCATAGAAGATGCCGTTGCTTTGGAAGGCGATGTAATTGTCCAACGCGGCGGGGAACATGCCGAAATGCATGTCGTCCCGTTCTGGCGCCATGCCGTCCATCAAAGCCCACGATCCGGCTGGGTCGTAAAGCACGCGTTCGCTGCCGTTGATCACCAAGGCACTGTGCGCCCCGGAATTGCTGCGCCCGTTGATCGAGGTGATCAGTGTGATCGTGGCCGGCCCTTCGGCCACATAGGGCGTATAGGCCAAGGGCTCTTGGCTGGCCGCTTGGCGTTCGGCCCCGCAGCCGACCAGAGCGACCAATGAGATACAAAGGCAAAGACGTGGCAGCATCGCGTCACCTATGGGCCAAGAAAAGCACCGCGCCCGATCGGCGCGGCCTTTAGGGTCACGCGTTGGAAAGCGCCATGAATATCAGGATCAGAATGCTGATCACGGTGCCCCAAACGGACATCTTGATGAAGGTTGCAAAGGTCTTTTCCTGCGCTCGGATATCCATGCTGCCTGGTTTGTGTTCGCTCATAGTGTCCGTCTCCCTCGTACAAAGCCAAATGGTCCGTAGACCTTTGCGCTGGCATTATCCGATAAGTGCTGCCCTGTCACGGGTGCTTGTGCCTTTCGCCGGGTCAATCCGTGTCAGCGCCGCAGCCAGCCCCAAGCGCCGTCTGACAAGAGGGTGCGGGTGATCTGGCCCTGCCGGTGAAGGCAGTTCAGGTGGGCCAAGGTCTCTGCTAAGGCGAGGCCAAAGTCTTCTGGCCCAAGGCTTCGGCGGTAGAGGGCGGAAAAGCAATCGACCGCGCGGGTGGGAGACGACAGATGATCCAACAGCCGCGCCAAAGCCGCCTCGTGCGACGCGATCTTTTGCGTCAGGCGCAGGGGCAGGCCGGTGAAGGGCAGTTTGTGGCCGGGCAGGATCAGTTGATCAGGCCGCGCCAAGGGCTGAAATCTGCGGCAACTTGTCAGCCACTCGCTTAAGGGGTCGGCATCGGGTTCGGTGGCATAGACGCCGATGTTTGGGGTGATGGTGGCCAAAAACTGGTCGCCGCCCAGAACGAGGTGGTCGTCAAGGCTCCAGAGGGTTGCGTGATCGGGTGCATGGCCTTGGCCTAGGCGCACCTGCCAGCGCCGTCCGGCGGCGTGCAGAATTGTGCCCTCTTCAAGGCGAGAGAAGCCCAAGGGCATGGGGTCGACGACATCACAGAAGTTGAAGGGGCGTTCAGCTGCCTTTTGGGCCAGCGCCTCGGCCCCCATCCCGGCGCGGGTCAGGAATAGGGTTGATTCGGGCGATCTGGTGGCCTGTTCGTCCAGCGTGAGCATCCGCGCGTAAAGCCATGCGGTGCGGGTGATCACCAACTCAGCCCCTTGGGCTTGGAACCAACCGGCGAGGCCCAGATGGTCGGGGTGGTGATGGGTGACAATCAGCCGCCCCACAGGTTTGCCACCCAAGGGCCCCGACAACAGCGCCTGCCAAATGGCTTTGCCGCGCTTGGAGGACAGACCCGTATCCACAATCGTCCAGCTTGCGCCATCGTCCAGCGCATGGGCGTTCACATGGTCCAAGGCCCCCGGCAAAGGCAGGCGCAGCCAAAGGATGCCTTCAGCCACCTTAACCGCTTGCCCCTCTGCCGGAGGATCGGGGAAGGGATAGAGCAGGGGCTTTGTCACGCGCGCAGCGCTTTTGCCGACAGGTCAGACAGGCCCGCAGCCCCGTGCTGCGCCTCGGCAAGCCAAGAGGCGTGGCGGGGCAGCAGGCGGGTGATGGCAAAGCGGGTCAGGGGCAGGCGGGTGGGATCGGCTTGCGCCGATTTCAGGTGAAAGCCCGCACCCAGCACTTGAGCAAAGGCGCTTTGATAAGCCACCGCAGCACCGGATCGATCCAGCGCGTCTTGCGCCAAAAGGGTGTGGGTCGCCGTGCGCAGCGCCTTCACCGCGTTGATCACGGGTTGGCCAAGGTCGGGGGACGACAGGGCTGCGGTTTGCGCCACCTCGTCCAGCAGGGCGAAGGCAGCAGCGCCGTTGTCCATCATCTTGCGGCCCACCAAATCCAGCGCCTGAATGCCATTCGTGCCTTCGTAAATCTGCGTCACGCGCACATCGCGGGCGAATTGGGCCGCCCCGCTGTCTTCGATAAAGCCCAAGCCGCCATGCACCTGAATGCCCAAGTGCGCCACATGGTGGCCGGTATCGGTGCCGTAAGCCTTGGAAATGGGTGTTAGAAAGGCCGCGCGGGCTTGCCATGCGGCATCGTTTGTGGCTCGGCCCATGTCGATGGCCACAGCACAAGCCAGCCCAATCGCGCGGGCGGCATAGGTTTCGGCGCGCATCTCGGCCAGCATCCGGCGCACATCGGGGTGGCCGATTACGCCCGGCCCGTCCAGCGCCGTGCGGCCCTGCACCCGCGCTTCGGCATAGGTCAACGCTTGTTGCAGGGCCGCTTCGGCCACGCAGACCCCTTGTATTCCCACGCCCAACCTGGCCGCGTTCATCATGGTGAACATGGCGGCCATGCCTTTGTGCGGTTCGCCCACAAGCCAGCCCGTGGCCCCTTCATAGGCCATCACGCCCGTCGGAGAGCCGTGCAGACCCATCTTATGTTCCAACCTAACCACCCGCAGCGCGTTGCGTGCGCCAAGGTTGCCTGCGGCATCGGGCAGGATCTTGGGCACCATGAACAGGCTGATCCCTTTGGTGCCAGCCCCGCCATCAGGCAGGCGGGCCAGCACAAGGTGGCAGGTGTTTTGCGTGAAATCGTTATCGGCCCAAGAGATGTAAATCTTCTCGCCCGTGATGGCAAAGGTGCCATCGCCCAAGGGCTCGGCCTTGGTGCGCAGTGCGCCCACATCGGATCCGGCTTGTGGTTCGGTCAGGTTCATCGTGCCGTTCCACTGGCCCGAGATCAGCTTGGGAATATAGAGCGCCTGCAATGCGGGGCTGGCGTGAATTTCCAGCGCATCGATTTGGCCTTGGGTCATCAAAGGGCACAGTTGCAGCGACAGGCAGGCCGATCCCATCATCTCGCCCACACAGGTGGCAAGAGCCAAGGGCAGACCCATGCCGCCGTGTTTGGGCGCAGCGCTGATGCCAATCCACCCGCCTTCGGCCACGGCGCGAAAGCCTGCGGAAAAACCCGGAGAGGTGCGCACCACGCCGTCGACCAGAACCGCTGGATGCACATCGCCCGCGCGGTTGAGGGGGGCGAGGGTGGTTTCTGACAGGCGTGCCGCTTCGGTCAGGATGGCGTCCACGGTGTCGGGTGTGGCATGGCCAAAACGGGCGGTGGCCGCGATCTGGCCAAAACCCAACGTCGCCAGCAACAGCCGGTAGTCTGATAGGGGGGCTTCGTAGGGCATAAGCGCTCCTTCACAAGGGCGGTGGCGCGGGATAGGACAGGCCAAGGGTATCCCGACCCAAGCCCGATGTTCCAGCCCGAAAGACGCAAAGAAAGCATGGACGCTACGCAAATCTTAGCCCCCAATGCCGATGGCGTGCAACGCGCTGTGGCTTTGCTGCGCGCCGCAGAGCTTGTCGCCTTCCCGACCGAGACGGTTTACGGCCTTGGCGGCGATGCCATGTCTGATCTGGCGGTGGCGCGGATATATGAGGCCAAGGGACGGCCAAGGTTCAACCCGCTGATCGCCCATGTGTCGGATATGGCTATGGCGCGGCGCTTGGCGGTGTTTGACGACCGGGCCAAGGCGCTGGCTGCGCGATTTTGGCCGGGCCCGCTGACCTTGGTCTTGCCGCTGCGGGATGATGCGGGCCTGTCGCCCTATGTCACCGCAGAATTGCCCACCGTTGCGATCCGTCTGCCCGCTCACCCAGTCGCCCGTGCTTTGATTGCGGCGTTCGGCGGGCCTTTGGCTGCCCCTTCGGCCAATCCTTCGGGGCGGGTGTCGCCCACAAGGGCGGATCATGTGATGGATGGCTTGCGGGGTCGCATCGCCGCTGTGATTGACGGGGGGGCCTGTGAAGTGGGCGTAGAGTCGACCATTCTTGGCCTGTTTGAGCGTACCGAATTGTTGCGTCCTGGCGGGGTGACAGTTGAGGAGATTGAGGCGCTGACAGGCCCCTTAGTAATAGGGGGTGATGCAGCCCGACCCAATGCGCCTGGGCAATTGGCCAGCCATTATGCCCCGAACGCTCCGGTGCGGTTGGAGGCGGAGGGCCCGCGCGCTGGCGAAGTGCGCATTGGCTTTGGCGCTGGGCCATGCGACCTGAACCTGTCGCCCACATCGAGCCTCATCGAAGCCGCAGCGAACCTGTTTCACTTGCTGCGCGCTGCTGATGCCTTGGCCCAAGGCCGCTCCATCGCCATAGCCCCCATCCCTGATACGGGCCTTGGCCTTGCCATCAATGACCGCTTGCGCCGCGCCGCAGCGCCCCGCTAATGCCGCTGGGCGACCTGTTGCGTCGCGGCCAGACCTGTGCGCGGCACGACTTGGCCCTATTTATCCCCAGAACTGATACAGGAATGCGCGAATGGCCTATCTTTTGGGTGTGGATACCGGTGGCACCTATACCGACGCGGTGATCTTGGACGAGACGGCAGATGCCGTGATCGGCAAGGCCAAATCGCTGACCACCCGCGCCGATCTGGCCTTGGGGATTGGCCGTGCTGTTGATGGCGCTTTGGCGGGGGCGGGCGTGCAGCCTTCGCAGATTGCTATGGTGTCGCTGTCAACCACCCTGGCCACCAATGCGCTGGTCGAAGGGCAGGGGGGCCGTGTGGCGCTGATCTTCATCGGCTTTGATGCTGATGATCTGGAACGTGGCGGCTTGGTTGAGGCTTTGAAGGGCGACCCTGTGGTGCGGCTAGCGGGGGGGCATAACCACGCGGGCGGTCAGGCGGCGGCTTTGGATATGGCGGCTTTGGAACAGGCTGTAACCGAACTTTCCGGCGATGTGATGGGCTTTGCGGTCGCCTCTCGTTTCGCCACCCGCAACCCTGCGCATGAAGTGGCCGCACGCGATTTGATCCGGCGGGTGTCGGGGCGGCCCGTGACGTGCTCGCATGAGCTGTCAGCCAAGTTGAACGGGCCGAAGCGCGCCTTGACGGCAGTGTTGAACGCAAGGCTGATCGGCA
>Ga0209550_10000181_pt1 | contig 55189 bp, 52 predicted proteins | sample LauGreSuBDMM15SN_2_FD_187567 | JGI IMG/M metagenome (GOLD analysis project Ga0209550, IMG submission 187567) | Freshwater lake microbial communities from Lake Michigan, USA - Su13.BD.MM15.SN (SPAdes) (version 5) | ecosystem: Environmental > Aquatic > Freshwater > Lake | place: Lake Michigan...
TTGTTGATTCGCGGCGACTATGTGGTGGGTGACGCCACCCTCAACCGCTTTTTTGCCTTCCACGTGATTGCCGTGCCCTTGGTGCTGCTGGGCTTGGTGGTGGCGCACATCATTGCATTGCATGAAGTGGGTTCGAACAACCCCGACGGCGTGGACATCAAGGCCAAAAAAGATGCCAATGGCATTCCTTTGGATGGCATTCCTTTCCACCCCTACTACAGCGTGCATGACATCTTTGCGGTCGGCGTGTTCTTGTTGATCTTCTCGGCCATCGTGTTTTTCGCACCTGAAGCGGGCGGCTACTTCTTGGAGTACAACAACTTCATCCCGGCCGATCCGCTCAAGACTCCTGCGCACATTGCGCCCGTCTGGTACTTCACGCCTTACTACTCCATGCTGCGCGCCATCACGTCTGAAATGATGTATGTGCTGGTGCTGTGTGTGGTCGGTGCTGCCGCCTTGACCGTGCTCAAAAGCAAGCTGCCCGGCCTGCTCAAAGGCGCTGCTTTGGGCGCTGCAGTGGCGCTGATTGCCTTGATGCTGAGCATTGACGCCAAGTTCTGGGGCGTGGTGGTCATGGGTGGTGCAGTCATCATCTTGTTTTTCTTGCCTTGGCTGGACAACAGTGAAGTCAAGTCCATTCGTTTCCGTCCAAGCTGGAACAAGTGGTTGTATGCCTTGTTTGTGGTGAATTTTGTGGTGTTGGGTTACCTGGGCATCAAGCCGCCCTCACCCATCAATGAGCGCGTTTCCCAAATCGGCACCCTGTTTTACTTCGGCTTTTTCCTCTTGATGCCCTGGTGGAGCCGCTTGGGCACCTTCAAGACCGTGCCCGACCGCGTGAACTTTGTCGCGCACTGAACGCCGGAGAAAGTAAGCCATGACAAAAATCAAACATATCGCTCTCGGTCTTTTGGCCAGCTTGGCATTCATCTCAGGCGCACAAGCGGCTGCCACTGGCATTGCATGGGACAAGGCGCCCAACCGCACCAATGACTTGCCCGCCTTGCAAAACGGCGCCAAGCTCTTTGTCAATTACTGCCTGAACTGCCATTCGGCGGCTTTCATGCGCTACAACCGCCTGACCGACATTGGTTTGACGGAAAAGCAAATCAAGGACAACTTGTTGTTTGCCACCACCAAGGTGGGCGACACCATGAAGGCGTCTTTGGACCCCAAAGAGGCCGCACAGTGGTTTGGCGGCAACCCCCCAGACCTGACGGTGATCGCCCGTTCGCGCTCCGGTGCCAACGGCTCAGGTGCGGATTACATCTACACCTACTTGCGCACCTACTACCGGGACGACACCAAGGCCACGGGCTGGAACAACCTGGCTTTTCCCAATGTGGGCATGCCGCATGTGCTGTGGGAGTTGCAAGGTGAGCGTCAGCCTGTGTTTGAGACGGCCAGCAGCCACGGGCAAGATGTTCAGGTGTTCAAAGGCTGGCAGCAGGTCAAGCCGGGCACCATGGACCAGCGCACCTATGACTCGTCCATTGCCGATCTGGTAGGCTACCTCTCCTGGATGGCCGAACCGGCCCAAAACACACGCATCCGCATGGGTGTCTGGGTGTTGCTGTTCCTGGGTCTGTTCATTCTGGTGGCATGGCGAATGAACGCGGCCTACTGGAAAGACATCAAGTAATCTTTGCCGGGCCCTTTCGGGCCCGGCCCTCTTTGGAGTGGCAGTCTTGGGGATGTGGTCCCCAGGCCTCCACTCCTTTGTAATCTAGGAGTTCCCTGTCATGATGGTTTTGTACTCCGGCACGACCTGCCCGTTTTCGCACCGTTGCCGTTTTGTGTTGTTCGAAAAGGGCATGGACTTTGAGATCCGCGATGTGGACTTGTACAACAAGCCCGAAGACATCAATGTGATGAATCCCTACGGCCAGGTGCCCATCCTGGTTGAGCGCGACCTCATCTTGTACGAGTCCAACATCATCAATGAGTACATTGACGAGCGTTTTCCGCACCCCCAACTCATGCCCGGTGACCCTGTGGACCGTGCCCGCGTGCGTTTGTTCTTGCTCAACTTTGAAAAAGAACTCTTTGTGCATGTCTTAACCCTGGAGTCCCGTGCGGCCAAAGGCAACGAGAAAACCCTGGAAAAAGCCCGTGCTCACGTCCGCGACCGCCTGACCCAACTCGCCCCGGTGTTCCTCAAGAACAAGTTCATGCTGGGCGACAACTTCTCCATGCTCGACGTCGCCATTGCGCCCTTGCTCTGGCGCCTGGATTACTACGGCATTGAGTTGTCCAAAAATGCCGCCCCCTTGCTCAAGTACGCCGAGCGCATTTTTTCGCGCCCTGCCTACATTGAAGCGCTCACACCCTCTGAAAAAGTGATGCGCAAATAAGCACGGGAGCTGTGTCTTGTCTGAACTGATGAACGCACCCGATGCCACCTCCACCAGGCCCTACCTGATTCGGGCCTTGTACGAGTGGTGCACCGACAACGGGTTCACGCCCTATGTCGCGGTGCTGGTCGATGAAACGGTGCAAGTGCCTAGAGAGCATGTGAGGAACAATGAAATTGTGCTGAACATCAGCTTCGATGCCACCAGCTCGCTCAAATTGGGCAACGATTTCATTGAGTTCAAAGCCCGTTTTTCTGGCACAGCCCGCGAGATCGTGGTGCCCATCAACCGCGTACTGGCCATTTATGCCCGCGAAAACGGCCAAGGCATGGCTTTTCCTGCTGCGCCCCCCGTCGTCAGTGCAGGCCCATCAGCGTTTTCGTCCGTGGCGCTGGCCAGGGTTGACGATGCCCCTGAGCCGGTAGCCGCCAGCAAGGCCTTGACGCCCCCGGACAGCCGGGTGGTGTCACTGCGCGGCGAGCCGGCCAGCAGCAAAGACCAAGACGCCGAGCCCCCGCCCGAGCCGCCCAAGCCAGGCGATGGCAAACGCACTGCGCTCAAGCGGGTGAAATAGCCCTCTTTATTCGCTGGCCACGGCGATAAAGCGCAGCAGCCCTGCCATCGATCAGACTCAAACAGCAGCTACACTGTTTCCCAAGCCGGCTTAGCTCAGTTGGTAGAGCAACCGCCTTGTAAGCGGTAGGTCATCAGTTCGAATCCGATAGCCGGCACCACTCGTTGGTTTAAAAAGCCTCCAGGGACATTTCCTGGGGGCTTTTTTATTTGGTGCGCCCGACACGGGCGCACTGCGCGTGACACGCAAGTGTTTTTGGGTGCATCAGGGCGCATCTGGGCGTGTGTGCACCGGGTATGACCCGATCCGGCGCACCCAAAACTTCCCTAAAATAGTTATAACTTATATCTTGATGGGTGCCCCGCATGTCCTCTTTTCACAGCCAAACCTCCGTGGTCCCCAGCCTTGACGAGGTGCAGATTGAGCACCGTGGTGCGGTGTCCCTGATCCGCCTGTCGCGCCCACGCAAGCGCAACGCCATCAATGACGGCCTGATGGCGGCCATTGGCCAGCGCATCGCCGAACTCCCCGCTTCTACGGGCGCGGTGGTTCTCTACGGTGAGGGCGAGCACTTTTGTGCGGGTCTGGACTTGGGTGAACTCAAGGACCGCGACGCCGTCGATGGCTTGCACCATTCGCGCTCCTGGTACTACGTCTTGCGCGAACTCGAGCAGGGCAGGGTGCCTGTGATTGCTGCGCTGCATGGCGCGGTGGTGGGCGGGGGGCTGGAATTGGCCGCAGCTTGTCACCTGCGGGTGGCCGATGAAAGCGCTTTTTTTGCCTTGCCCGAAGGCTCGCGCGGCATTTTTGTGGGTGGTGGCGGCTCGGTGCGCTTGCCCAAGCTGATTGGCGCCCACCGCATGCTGGACATGATGCTGACCGGCCGCGTCTACAACGCGGCCGACGGGGTGGGCATTGGCATGGCGCAATACCTGGTGCCCACAGGCCAAGCGCTGGCCAAGGCGCTGGAGCTGGCCGAGCGGGTGGCGGCCAACGCGCCCATGACCAATTACGCGCTCATCCACGGCCTGCCGCGCATTGCCGAGCAGCCTGCCGACCATGGCTTTTTAACCGAGTCCATGCTGGCGGCGCTGGCCCAGTCGGCGCCCGAGGCCAAAGCCCGGGTGCGCGCCTTTTTGGACGGCAGCGGCCCCAAGGTCAAAGTGCAGTCCAAGCCATGACCCCAAGTCCTGCTTCCGCGCCCATCTACCGAGATTTTCCTTTTGGGGTGACGCGCGGCGTGCTGCGCCACGCCGGCGGCCACCGTTACTTGCGCTGCGAGCAAGACTTGCAGCCTTATGCCGAGCGCATGACCGATCGCCTGCTTTACTGGGCCGAGCGCAAGCCCAATGCCACGCTGTATGCGCAGCGCGACCCGGTGCTCGGTGACGACTGGCGCCACCTGAGCTTTGCGCAGGCCCTGGACGCGGCCAGGCGCATTGGCCAGGCCTTGCTGGACCGGGGCTTGTCGGCCGAGCGGCCGCTGGTGATTTTGAGCGAGAACAGCTTGGACCATGCCAAGTTGGCCCTGGGCGCCATGTACGCGGGCGTGGCGTTTTGCGCTGTCTCGCCTGCGTATTCGCTGGTCAGCCAAGACTTCGACAAGCTGCGCCATGTGCTGCACACCCTCACGCCCGGCCTGGTGTTCGCGGCCGACTGGGCGCGGTTTGCCCGCCCCATTGAAGCCATGGTGCCTGCCGACGTGGAGGTGGTTTTGGGCGAGGCCCATGGCGTGGTCAGCGCAAGAGGTCACCGCATCACGGCATTGGCTCATCTGCTGGCCACCGAGCCCACGGCCAGCGTGGATGAGGCCATGCGCGCCACGGGGCCGGACACGGTGCTCAAGTTTTTGTTCACCAGCGGCTCGACCAAGCTGCCCAAGGCGGTGATCAACACCCAGCGCATGGTCTGCGCCAACCAGCGCCAGCTGCTGCAGTCCATCCCCATGCTGCAAGAAGAGCCCTTGGTGCTCATAGACTGGTTGCCCTGGAACCACACCGCCGGTGGCAACCACAACTTTTTCATGGTGCTCCACAACGGCGGGGCTTTGTACATTGACGAGGGCAAGCCCACGCCCGCGCTGCTGGGTCAGACCCTGCGCAACCTGCGCGAGATCGCACCGACCTGGTACTTCAACGTGCCCGTGGGCTACGAGGCGATTGCCCGCGCCATGGACAGCGACGCTCAGCTGCGGCGCCGGTTTTATTCACGCCTTCGCCAAAAGCTTTACTCTGGCGCAGCACTCGCCCAGCCCATTCAGGACGCCTTGTACGCACACGCCGAGCGCGAGTATGGCGAGCGCATCGTGATGACCGCAGGCTTGGGCATGACCGAGTCCTCGCCTTTTGCGCTGTTTGTCACCAACCCGCATTCACAGGCCGGGCATGTGGGCTTGCCCACCCCCGGGCTGGAGCTCAAGCTCATTGCCGTGGGTGACAAAGTCGAGGTCCGCTACAAAGGCCCCAACATCACACCTGGCTACTGGCGCAACCCCGAGGCCACGCAAGAGGCGTTTGACGACGAAGGTTTTTTCTGCACCGGTGACGCGGTCACCTGGATTGACGAGGCCAACATCCACCTGGGCCTGAAGTTTGACGGCCGCATTGCCGAAGACTTCAAGCTGGCCACGGGCACGTTTGTGAGTGTCGGGCCGCTGCGCGCCAAGATCATTGCCGCTGGCGCGCCTTACCTGCAAGACGCTGTCATCACCGGCTTGAACCTCAAAGAGGTGGGTGCCCTGCTGGTGCCCACACCCGATGTGCGCAAGCTCTGCGAGTTGCCGCCCCAGGCCCCCTTGGAGCAGGTGCTGGCTTCGGCGCCTGTGCAGGCGTGGCTGCAGCAATTGCTCGACGAATTGGCCCGCAGCGCCACCGGCAGCGCCAACCGGGTGGCGCGGGCGCTCTTGCTCAGCGAGCCGCCCTCGCTGGACCGAGGCGAGGTCACGGACAAAGGCTCCATCAACCAGCGCGCCGTGCTCTCGCACCGTGCCGAATTGGTCCAAGCCTTGCACGCGGGCACCGCCCCCCACATCGCCATCCTCCGCAGTTAAAAGAGTTCAGCCCATGCACATTCAAGACCAAGCCACTGTGGTGACTGGTGGGGCCTGCGTTGGCGACATCACCATCGGCCAGCCAGACCCACAGTTGTTGCCGCGTTTGCTCAAAAAGCTGCCTGACTGAAGTGCCCTGGGCGGGGCCGTGCGTCAGCGGCTGCCCATGATCTTGATGCGCACCGTTTGAATGTCCCAGCCGCTTTGCTGCAGGTGGGTGCACAGCCGGGGCAAAAGCTGCCTGAGCTTGGCCGCAGAGGCGCCGTGGCTGACCACCAGGCACCAGTCGCGCTCTTGCACTGCGCCCGGCAAGATGTGCGGCCTCAAAGCGGGGGGAATCAGGCCCTCCACGCTGCGGTACATGGCGCTCGATTGCTCGGCCAGGCCCGCCAGCCGCGCCAGCGAGGGCGCACTTTCAATGGCTTGGTGCAGGCTTTGGGCCGGGGGCAGGCGTCTGTACATGGGGCCTCAAGGCGGGGCAGGGCAAGCAGGGCATGCCCTGAGAAGCGCAATTATGGCCTCAAGGCTGGGCTGACAGGCAGACCGGGCTGTTGGCCGCGAAAGGGGGCTCAGTTCAGGTGCTTGGCCCCTGCGCTTGACGCCCTTGAGCTTGTCCGGAAATTTCAGTTTGGGGGCTGCGTAAAATGCGAAGTTTGCGTGTTGCCAAGGTGTGCCCTTCGAAAGCGGGGTGTCCGGCAACCGGTCTTGCTCCACATCTTCAAGGGTTACTGGCATCACAGGTCCATGGCCTGTGATGACTCTCGCGTATGGCTATTACTTTCCTGACCAAAATCTTCGGCAGCCGCAACGATAGACTGCTGAAAACCTACCGCAAAGACACGGAGCGCATCAACGGCCTGGAGGCGCAGTTTGCCAAGCTCAGCGATGAGGCGCTGCGCGCCAAGACGGACGAGTTCAAGCAGCGTGTGGCCCAGGGTGAAGCGCTGGACGCGCTCTTGCCCGAGGCGTTTGCAGTGGTTCGCGAAGGCAGCAAGCGCGTCATGAAAATGCGCCACTTTGATGTGCAGCTGCTGGGCGGCATGTCCTTGCACCAAGGCAAAATTGCCGAGATGCGCACGGGCGAGGGCAAAACCCTGACCGCCACCTTGGCGGTTTACCTCAATGCGCTGGCCGGCAAGGGCGTGCATGTGGTCACGGTCAACGACTACCTGGCCAGCCGAGACGCCACCTGGATGGGCCGGCTTTACAACTTTTTAGGCCTCACGGTGGGTGTGAACACGGCGCAAATGAGCCGCGAGGAAAAGCAAGCGGCCTACGGCTCGGACATCACCTACGGCACCAACAACGAGTTTGGCTTTGATTACCTGCGCGACAACATGGTCTACGAGCCCAGTGACCGTGTGCAGCGGGGCTTGAACTACGCCATCGTCGACGAGGTGGACTCCATCTTGATCGACGAGGCCCGCACGCCGCTCATCATCAGCGGCCAAGCCGAAGACCACACCGAGCTCTATGTGGCCATGACGCGCGTCGTGCCCTTGCTCACACGCCAAGAGGGTGAAGCCGACCCACGCACCGGCGAGGGTGTGACCAAGCCTGGTGACTTCACGGTGGACGAAAAGTCGCACCAGGTCTACCTCACCGAAGACGGCCATGAAAAAGCCGAGGGCATACTCAGCAGCATGGGTTTGATCCCTGAGGGCACATCGCTCTACGACCCGGCCAACATCCAGCTGCTGCATCACCTCTACGCCGGCCTGCGCGCGCGCCACATTTACCACCGTGACCAGCATTACGTGGTGCAGGACGGTGAGGTGGTGATCGTCGATGAGTTCACCGGGCGCCTGATGTCGGGCCGCCGCTGGAGCGACGGCCTGCACCAGGCCGTGGAGGCCAAAGAGGGCGTGGAGATCCAGGCTGAAAACCAGACCATGGCCTCCATCACCTTCCAGAACTACTTTCGCTTGTACGGCAAGCTCTCTGGCATGACAGGCACGGCCGACACCGAGGCCTATGAGTTCCAGGAAATCTATGGCCTGGAAACCGTGGTGATCCCGCCCAACCGCCCCAGCCGCCGCGACGACCAGCTCGACCGCGTCTACAAAACCACCAAAGAAAAGTACGACGCGGCCACCGCCGACATCCGCGAGTGCTATGAGCGCGGCCAGCCCGTGCTGGTAGGCACCACCTCGATTGAAAACTCCGAGATCATCGACAAGCTGCTGGAAGAGGCCCAGCTGCCGCACCAGGTGCTCAATGCCAAGCAGCATGCGCGCGAGGCCGACATCGTGGCCCAGGCCGGCCGCTCGGGCATGGTCACCATTGCCACCAACATGGCGGGCCGAGGCACCGACATTGTGTTGGGCGGCAACGTTGAAAAAATGATCGAAGCCATAGAGGCCGACGAATCGCTGGACCCCGGCGCCAAGCAGGCGCAAATTGAGGGCCTGCGCGAAGGCTGGCAGGCCGAGCACGACAAGGTCAAGGCCTTGGGCGGCCTGCGCATCATTGCAACCGAGCGCCACGAATCGCGCCGCATTGATAACCAGCTCCGTGGCCGCTCCGGCCGCCAGGGCGATCCTGGCTCTTCGCGTTTTTATTTGAGCCTGGACGACCCGCTCATGCGCATTTTTGCGGGCGAGCGTGTCAAGTCCATCATGGACCGCTTAAAGATGCCCGAGGGCGAGGCCATCGAGGCGGGCATGGTCACGCGCAGCATCGAGTCTGCCCAGCGCAAGGTCGAGGCGCGCAACTTTGACATGCGCAAGCAGCTGCTGGAGTACGACGACGTCTCCAACGACCAGCGCAAGGTGATTTACCAGCAGCGCAACGACATCATGGACGCCAAGGCCTTGGGCGATCAAATCGCCTCCTTGCGCGAAGGCTGCTTCACCGACCTCACCCGCTTGCATGTGCCCGTGCAAAGCGTGGAAGAGCAGTGGAACTTGCCCGCCCTGGAGCAGGTTTTGCGCGAGCAGTGGGGCATAGAGTTGCCCCTGCAGCAGCAGCTGAGCGAGGCCTCGTCCATCACCGACGAGGACATCGTCGAGCAGGTCGTGGCGACCGCGCACAAGGCCTTTGCGGCCAAGGTGGAGCAGGTCGGAGAAGAGAGCTTTTTGCAGTTTGAGCGCATGGTGCTCTTGCAAAGCATAGACACCCACTGGCGCGACCACCTGAGCGCGCTGGACCACCTGCGCCAGGGCATCCATTTGCGCGGCTACGCCCAAAAGCAGCCCAAGCAAGAGTACAAGCGCGAGGCTTTTGAGCTGTTTGGGCAGATGCTGGACAGCGTCAAAAACGAAGTCACGCGTTTGCTCATGACGGTGAAGGTGCAAAGCCCAGAGCAGCTCGACCAGGCCGCCCAAGACATAGAGCAGCGCGGCGAGCGCATTGCCAACGTCACCTACTCCGCCCCCGACGAAAGCGGGCAGCCCCAGGTCAGCACCGCCGAGTTGCAGGCTTTTGTGGAAGCCAACGCCATGCCCCGCGTGGGCCGCAACGACCCCTGCCCCTGCGGTTCGGGTAAAAAATACAAGCAATGCCACGGCAAGCTGGCCTGATGCTGCACGCCTGCCCAAGCCTTAAGCCCTGAAGGAATGACATGCCCGTGAACCTGGTGGCCACCCCGGCCGCTGAACTTTTTGCCGTGCCCGGCGTGCGCTGGGGCATCACCGAGGCGGGGGTGCGCAAGGCCCACCGCAAAGACCTGGCTGTGATGCTGCTCGACGAAGGCAGCGCTGTGGGCGCGGTGTTCACGCAAAACCGGTTTTGCGCCGCCCCTGTGCAGGTCTGCCGCGAGCACCTGGCGCAGGGCTTTGGCGTGCGCGCCATGGTGATCAACACCGGCAACGCCAACGCGGGCACGGGTGAAGACGGGCTGGTTCGCGCGCGCTCCACCTGCATTGCACTGGCCCGCTTGTTGGAGCTGGCGCCCGAGCAGGTTTTGCCGTTTTCCACCGGCGTGATCATGGAGCCCTTGCCCAGCGACCGCATAGCCGCGGGCCTGCCGCAGGCGCTGGACGCCGCGCTGGAAGACAACTGGGCCAACGCCGCCCAGGCCATCATGACCACGGACACCGTGCCCAAGGCCTTTTCCAGGCGCGTGGTGCTGGGCGGCCACACCGTCACGGTCACTGGCATCAGCAAAGGCGCGGGCATGATCCGCCCCAACATGGCCACCATGCTGGGCTTTTTGGCCACCGACGCCTGCATTGCGCCTGCCCTCATGGCCGATTTGGCCAGGGACTTGGCTGAAGCCTCGTTCAACCGCGTTACCGTCGATGGCGACACCTCGACCAACGATTCTTTTGTGGTGGTGGCCACGCACAAGGCCGGCCATGCGCCCATCACCGCCTGGGACTCGGCCGACGGCCAAGCGCTCAAGGCAGCGCTCATGGAGGTCTCGCGCCTTTTGGCCCAGGCCATCGTGCGCGACGGCGAGGGCGCCACCAAGTTCATCACTGTGCGTGTGGAAGGTGGCAAGAGTGGTGCCGAGTGCCGCCAAGTGGCTTATGCCATTGCCCACTCACCGCTGGTCAAGACCGCGTTTTTTGCGAGCGACCCCAACCTGGGCCGCATTCTGGCGGCCGTGGGTTACGCCGGCATTGCCGACCTGGACCAAAGCCGCATTGACTTGTACCTTGACGATGTGCTGGTGGCCCAACAGGGCGGCCGCTATCCGGGCTACGCCGAGGCCGATGGCGCGCGCGTGATGCAGCAAAGCGAGATCACCGTGCGCGTGCTGCTCGGGCGCGGCCAGGCCAGTGACACGGTCTGGACCTGCGATTTTTCATACGACTACGTCAAGATCAACGCGGACTACCGCAGCTGAGCTGGCATCCACTCGTGGCCTGTGCTTGATGGCAGGGCCTTTCCCCACTATGAAGGAATGTCCATGAACGACAGCATGGAGCGGCTGATCAGCCGGGTTGAAACACTGGTGCAACGCATTGAGGCGGTGCTGCCCCAGCCCCTGAGCGCGCCCGACTGGGCCGCTGCCGTGGCGTGGCGCTACCGCCGCCGCTCGTCTGGCCACGGCGCTTTGGTGCCGGTGCTGCACACCTCCAGCATCAGCTTGGCAGATCTGAAGGAAATTGAGGACCAAAAAGAAAAAATCCAGCGCAACACCGAGCAGTTTGTCAGCGGCCTGCCCGCCAACAACGTGCTGCTCACGGGTGCGCGCGGCACGGGCAAGTCGTCCTTGATCAAGGCCTGCCTGAACGCGTATGCGCCGCGCGGCCTGCGCCTCATTGAGATCGACAAGGACGACATCACCGACCTGCCCGACATCGTCGAGTTGATAGCCCAGCGGCCTGAAAAATTCCTGATTTTTTGCGACGACCTCAGCTTTGAAGAAGGCGAGTCCGGCTACAAAGCGCTCAAGTCCATTTTGGACGGCTCGGTGGCGGCCGCCACGCCCAATGTGCTGATTTACGCCACCAGCAACCGCCGCCATTTGATGCCCGAGTACATGAGCGAGAACCTCAGCTACCAGCACACGGCCGACGGCGAGGTGCACCCGGGTGAGGTGGTGGAAGAAAAGATTTCGCTCTCCGAACGCTTTGGCCTGTGGGTGAGTTTTTACCCCTTCAGCCAAGACGAGTACCTGGTCATCGTTGGCCAGTGGCTGCGTGCCTATGGCGTGCCGGATGCCGAGGTCGAGGCTGCCCGTCCCGCCGCACTGCTGTGGGCTTTGGAGCGGGGCGGTTCGCGCAGCGGCCGGGTGGCCTACCAATTTGCCCGCGACTACGCGGGCCAACACGGTCGAACATGACTGGCCGCACATGACCGCCAAGGTGCTGGTGGCCGACGGCAGCAGGCCGCGTGAAGGCGGCGCCGACCGCGCTGTGGTCGATGTGGCCGTGGGCGTGCTCATTCGCGCTGACGGCCAGTTTTTGCTCACCTCCCGGCCGCCAGGCAAGGTTTACGAAGGCTACTGGGAGTTCCCGGGCGGCAAGCTCGAAGCAGGCGAGACGGTGGAGCAGGCCTTGCGCCGTGAACTGCATGAAGAAATCGGCATCATCATCGGTGCGGTACAGCCCTGGCGCGTGGAAATGGTGGACTACCCGCACGCGCTGGTGCGGCTGAATTTTTGCCAAGTGTGGGCCTGGACGGGCGAGTTGCACATGAAAGAAGGCCAGCGCTTTGCCTGGCAGGGCCTGCCCGTGCAGGTGCAGCCCGTGTTGCCGGGCACCGTGCCGGTGTTGGGCTGGTTCGCCCAGGAGCGCGGGTTTTCAGGCCCCACGCACGGCTGAGAACAATGCCCTCATTGGCGCTGGTGAGGGGCTGCCAAGGCCTGTGACCCGCCACAATTCGCTTGCAGGCAAACTCCTACAAAGACAAAAAATCCCCATGTAGGAGCCGGTCTGCCGGCGATTGGCTGCGTGAAGTGATGCACTTTGCCCGCCACCTATCGCTTGCAGGCAAGCCCCCACAAAGACAAACAGCCATTTCCTTTCCCTGTAGGAGCCAGCCTGCTGGCGAATCGCCGAGCTGAGCCTTCAGCTTGCAAAAACGATCAAGCCCTCAGCCCGCCACCGCCCACTGCCGAACCGCCGCCAACACCGCGTTGGGGTAGGCCGCTTGACCGCGCGAGCCGTTGTAGCGGCCCAGGGCCATGAAGAGCTCGCCGCGTTCGCGGTCCAGGTAGTGGCGCAAGATCACGCAGCCAAAGCGCAGGTTGGTCTGCATGTGAAAAAGCTTGGCGACCTCGCCGTCGCCAATCAGGCGGCTCCAAAAAGGCATGACCTGCATGAAGCCGCGCGCGCCGGCCGAGCTCACGGCAAATTTGCGAAAGCCGCTTTCCACCTGGATCAAACCCAAGACCAGCTTGAGCTCCAGGCCCGCGCGCGTGGCCTCGTACCACACGGTCTGTAAAAACTCGCGGCGGATTTGCGCTTCGGGGAACTGCCGCGTCAGGCGCGCGCCCATGGCGTTCAGCCAGCGCTCGTGGGCGTCGCGGGTCTGCGCTGCCTCAAACTCAGGCACGGGCGGTGCCCGGCTTTCAATGGAGGCGCTCAGGGCTGTGCGCACCGCATCGGCCAGGGGTTCTTCCAACTGACGGCCCGCGTGCGCGCTGGGCGCGGTGCCCGCAGCCAGCAGCCAAGCCGGAGACTGCAAACTCAGCAAAAAGCCTCGCCTGCGCAGCAGGGCAGGCGTGGCACTCAGCCCAGGCTGGGGGCCTGGCCGCCAGCTCATGCCTGCAGTCTGCCCTTTAAAAAAGCCAGCACGCCGTCTGCAGGCACTTTGGTGGCGGCGCTGTCGCGGCGGTGCTGGTACTCCAGTTGGCCTTCTTTGAGGCCGCGCTCGGAAATCACCACGCGGTGCGGCACGCCTATGAGCTCCCAGTCGGCAAACATGGCGCCTGGCCGCTCGTCGCGATCGTCCAGCATCACATCCACCCCCAAGGCTTGCAGGGCGTCGTGCAGCGCTTGCGCCTCTTGCCGCACGGCCTCGCTGCGGTGCGCGCCTATGGGGCACACCACCACGGTGAAGGGTGCAATGGCGTCGGGCCAGATGATGCCGCGCTCGTCGTGGTTTTGCTCAATCGCCGCTGCGGGCAGCCGTGTGACGCCAATGCCGTAGCAGCCCATTTCCATGAACTTGGGCTTGCCGTCTTCGTCCAAAAACGTGGCGTTCATGGCCTTGGAGTACTTGGTGCCCAGGTAAAACACATGGCCCACCTCAATGCCGCGCTCAATGGCCAAGAGGCCTTGGCCGTCGGGCGAGGCGTCCCCCGACACCACGTTGCGCAAATCAGCCACCATGTCGGGCTCGGCCAGATCGCGGCCCCAGTTCACTCCGGTGAGGTGAAAGTCCACCGCGTTGGCGCCGCAAACCCAGTCGGCCATCACGGCCACCTCACGGTCGGTCACCAGTTTGACGGGCTGCTTCAAGCCTATGGGGCCGAGGTAGCCCGGCTTGCAGCCAAAGTGCGTCTCGATCTCGGGCACGGTGGCAAAGCGAAAGCCTGCCAAGCCAGGCAGCTTGCCGACCTTGACTTCATTCATGTCGTGGTCGCCGCGCAGCAGCAGCAGCCAGACCTGGGTCTTGATGGCTGCGCCTTGCTCATTGATCTCGTCGGTGGCCAACACCAAGGACTTGACGGTGCGTGCCAGCGGCAAGCCCAGCAACTCGGCCACATCGGCGCAGGTGCTTTTGCCGGGCGTGGGGGTGTGGGTCAGTGCTTGGCTGGCGGCTGGGCGCGGGCCGGCCGGGGTCAAGGCCTCGGCTTTTTCCATGTTGGCGGCGTAGTCGCTGCTGGGGCAGTAGACGATGGCGTCTTCCCCGGTGGCAGCGATCACCTGAAACTCTTCCGACAAATCGCCGCCAATGGCGCCGCTGTCGGCGGCCACGGCGCGGTAGCGCAGGCCAAAGCGGTCAAAAATGCGTCGGTAGGCCTCGGCCATCACCTGGTAGCTGGCTTTGGCCGCAGTTGGGTCGCGGTCAAAGCTGTAAGCGTCTTTCATGGTGAACTCGCGCCCGCGCATCAGGCCAAAGCGCGGCCGGCGTTCGTCGCGGAACTTGGTCTGAATTTGGTAGAAATTCTTGGGCATCTGCTTGTAGCTGCGGATGTCCTGGCGAGCGATGTCAGTGATCACTTCTTCGCTGGTGGGCTGCACCACAAAGTCGCGCTCGTGCCGGTCCCGAATGCGCAAGAGCTCGGGGCCCATTTTTTCAAAGCGGCCGGTCTCTTGCCACAGCTCGGCGGGCTGGATCACCGGCATGCTCAGCTCAATGGCGCCTGCCCGGTTCATTTCTTCGCGCACGATGGCCTCGACCTTGCGGATCACCCGCAAGCCCATGGGCATGTAGTTGTAGATGCCGGCGCCCAGTTTTTTGATCATGCCGGCGCGCATCATCAGTTGGTGGCTGACCACCTCGGCATCGGCCGGGGCTTCCTTGAGGGTGGAAATGAGGAACTGTGACGCTTTCATGCGGGGCCGATGGCAAGAGTGGGGAAAGAGCAAGGTGACCCATCATGCTGGACAGCGCGCTTGGCGCAGTGCCTGCGGCTGTGCATAATGAGCTTAATTTAGAAATTTTGAGGTTTGATTATGCTCGACCGCGATGGCTTCAGGCCCAACGTCGGCATCATCCTGCTCAACCAGAGAAGCCAGGTTTTCTGGGGCAAACGCATACGTACCCACTCTTGGCAGTTCCCCCAAGGTGGCATTGACCGGGGTGAAAATCCCGAGCAGGCCATGTTCCGCGAACTGCATGAAGAAGTGGGTCTGATGCCGCACCATGTGCAGGTGCTTGCCCGAACCCGGGATTGGTTGCGCTACGAGGTGCCAGACCGTTTCATTCGCCGCGACGCGCGAGGCCACTACAGGGGCCAAAAGCAGATTTGGTTTTTGCTCCAACTGGTCGGACACGACTGGGACTTGAACCTGCGCGCCACCGACCACCCTGAGTTTGATGCTTGGCGCTGGAACGACTATTGGGTCCCGCTGGATGTGGTGGTCGAGTTCAAGCGTGGTGTTTATGAAATGGCGCTGTGTGAGTTGTCGCGCTTTGTTCCTCGCCTGGACGCTCGCGCTGAGGTGCGCACGGATGGCCGCAACGAGGGGCGCACAGAGCCGCGCCACCGCTACCTTCGCACCGATGTGCGCCAGCGCAGCGGCATGTCTGCAGACCCCGGCATGACTGCCATGGACTTGCCCCCAGGCGCCAGTTTCGATCCTGACCCCCAAAACAGCCTTAATCCAAGCCAAGGCTTCAAACCATGAAACCAGCCCTCGCATGGTGCGCTCTCGCTTGCTGGGCGGGCATGGGTCTGGCCCAGGCCCAGTGGCTGGGTGAGTCCAATTGGCAGGAAGGCGAGGTGCCAGAGCCGCCAGCCTTCAGTCTGGAGGGCTTGGTCCGTTTTGAGGTCCACCCCAACTCACCCATGGTGTATGAGATTGACCCACGCACCATAGTCATTTCCCCCAGCGATCGTGTGGTCCGCTATGTGGTGGTGGTGCGCAGCCCGTCGGGCGGGCGCAATGTGTTTTATGAAGGCATTCGCTGCCCCACGGCCGAGGTCAAAACCTACGCCCGCCACAACGGCAGTGCTTGGGTGGCTTTGTCCGAGCCCCTGTGGAGCCCCATGGCCAGCCGGCCATCGCGCCATACCGCGCAACTGGCGCGCCAAGGTGCTTGCGAAGGCGCGGGCACCCCTTTGAAGGCCGAGGATGTGGTGCGTGCTTTGCAGCAGAACCTCAGGGCCAGTACCCGCTGATTGAGCCGCCATGCCGCTGAGCGGCTGGGGCAGTTGGACAGCTGGGCTCAGCGCGACAGGACCAAATTGGTTCTGTGCACCATTTCAGGCTCGCCTGTGTAGCCCAAGAGTTTTTCAAAGTCGCTGGAGGCTTTGCGGCAAATCAGCCGCGCTTCAGCGCTGGAGTAGTTGGCCAGCCCTCTGGCGATTTCCAGCCCCTGGCTGTCGCGAACCGCAATCACATCGCCACGCGCAAACTCGCCTTGCACGCCAGTCATGCCCACGGGCAGCAGGCTCTTGCCCTCATCGCGTAATTTGGCGGCTGCACCGGCGTCAATCTCTACGGAGCCACGCAGCTGCAGGTGGTCGGCCATCCATTGTTTGCGGGCCTGGTTTTTGGCTGTTTGCGCCATCAGCGCTGTGCCTATGCGCTCGCCAGCGGCCAGCCGCAGCAAGGCGTCGGGCTCTCGCCCCCAGGCAATCACGGTGCTGGCGCCCGAGCCGGCGGCCCGCTTGGCAGCCAAAATTTTGGTGATCATGCCGCCCCGGCCAATGCTGGATCCTGCGCCGCCGGCCATGGCTTCCAGCGCGGGGTCACCGGCCTGGGCCTCGTGCACAAAAGTGGCGGCCGGGTCTTTGCGCGGGTCGGCCGTGTACAGGCCTTGCTGGTCGGTGAGGATGATGAGCAAGTCGGCGTCCACCAAATTGGCCACCAGCGCGCCCAGGGTGTCGTTGTCCCCGAACTTGATCTCGTCGGTGACCACGGTGTCGTTCTCGTTGATCACCGGCACCACGCCCAGTTGCAGCAAGGTCAGCAAGGTGGAGCGGGCATTGAGGTAGCGCTCGCGGTCGGCCAAGTCGGCATGGGTCAGCAGCACCTGGGCACTGCCCACGCCCAACTCGCGCAGCCGGCTTTCATAGACCTGCACCAGGCCCATTTGGCCCACGGCCGCGGCCGCCTGCAGCTCGTGAATGGCGCTGGGCCGGCTGGTCCAGCCCAGGCGCTTCATGCCCTCGGCAATGGCGCCGCTGCTGACCATGATGAGCTCGTGGCCGCTCTGCCTGAGCGTGGCCATTTGGCGGCACCAGTCGCCTATGGCTTGGGCGTCCAGGCCTCTGCCCTCGTCGGTCACCAGGCTGGAGCCCACTTTCACCACGATGCGCCTGGCTTGGCTCAGCACCTCGAAAGCCGTCTTGCTGTGCATGTTGTTTGTGTGCGGTTGGAAAGGCCTGCCTTCAAGCCCTGGCCATCAGGCGGCGGGGTTTGCGGGTTCTGTGGGGTCGGGCGCAAAGCGTGGGTCCACCTCTTCGGGGGGGAGGGCTGCGGCGCGCACCCCTTGAATGAATTGGAAAGCGGCACGGATCAGTGGCTCGCAGCCTTCCCGCGTCAAGGCCGAGATTTCAAACACTGGCCCCTTGAACTTGGCGCGTTTGACAAAGTCCTTGACCGTTTTGGTGCGCACTTCACCTTCTAGCATGTCCAGCTTGTTGAGCACCAACCAGCGCGGCTTGTTGTAGAGGTCCAGGTCGTATTTTTTGAGTTCGCCCACGATGGCTTTGGCCTGCGCGACCGGGTCCACGCTGTCGTCAAAAGGGGCCAGGTCCACCACATGCAGCAAGAGGCGTGTGCGCTGCAGGTGGCGCAAAAACAAATGGCCCAGGCCTGCGCCTTCAGAGGCGCCCTCGATCAAGCCGGGCAGGTCGGCCACCACAAAGCTTTGTTCGGGGCCCACGCGCACCACGCCCAAGTTGGGGTGCAAGGTGGTGAAGGGGTAGTCGGCAATGCGCGGTCTGGCGTTGGACACCGCCGTGATGAGGGTGGACTTGCCCGCATTGGGCATGCCCAGCAAGCCCACATCGGCCAGCACCTTGAGCTCGAGCTTGAGGCTTTTATGCTCGCCCGGCCAGCCCGGTGTTTTGGTGCGCGGTGCACGGTTGGTGGAGCTTTTAAAGCGCAGGTTGCCAAAGCCGCCGTCGCCGCCCTTGGCGATCATCACTTCTTCGCCAGGGGTGAGCATTTCGTAGAGCACCTCGCCAGATTCGGCGTCGGTCAAGATGGTGCCCACAGGCATTTTCAGCATGACGTCATCGCCCTTGGCGCCAAACATGTCCGAGCCCTTGCCATGCTCGCCGTGGCGGGCGTCGTGCCTGCGCGAGTAGCGAAAGTCCACCAGGGTGTTCAGGTTGGGGTCGGCCACCGCGTACACATGGCCGCCTCGGCCGCCGTCACCACCGTTGGGTCCGCCAAATTCTTTGTATTTTTCGTGCCGGAACGAGACGCAGCCACTGCCGCCATCGCCTGCGGCGATGTCAATAAAAGCTTCGTCAACAAATTTCATGGGGAATGGGGCTGGATGGGCCGGTCGCTAGTTTACAAAAACAGTGTGCTGTGCAGCTTGAGAAGGCGCTCGCCTTGGGGCCTGTGCTCCCGCTGGGCTGGGGCGCTGCAAGCATCAACAAAAAAGCCCCGCTGGCGGGGCTTTTTGAAGCTCAAAGTGAGTCGGCTCAGGCCGGGGTCACGTTGATCATGTGCTTGTTCAAGGCGCCTTTGAAAGAAAAGGAGACTTGCCCATCCACCAGCGCAAACAAGGTGTGGTCTTTGCCCATGCCGACATTGGTGCCGGCGTGGAACTTGGTGCCACGCTGGCGCACGATGATGCTGCCTGCGTTGATCACCTGACCGCCAAACGCTTTGACACCAAGCATTTTTGGCTTGGAATCGCGCCCATTTCGCGTAGAGCCGCCGCCTTTTTTCTGTGCCATTTTCTAGACTCCTGATAAGGCGGCTCAGCCGGCGATGACGCCGATCTGCAGCTCGGTGTAGTTTTGGCGGTGCCCTTGGCGCTTTTGGTAGTGCTTGCGACGGCGCATCTTGAAGATGCGAACCTTGTCGTGCCTGCCTTGAGCCAACACCGTGACTGTGACAGTTGCGCCGGACACCAAGGGCGTGCCAACCTTGATCTCGCTGCCGTTGCCGACAGCCAAAACCTGGTCAATCACGATCTCTTGGCCTACGTCCGCAGCAATCTGTTCTACTTTAATTTTTTCACCGGAAGCAACTTTGTATTGCTTGCCACCGGTTTTTATGACCGCGTACATGTAAACCTCTCCATTGAGTCTTCCGCAAACCCAATTTCACGGAAGCCCTCCAGTATAGCCTAGCGGGCTCTGGCCTGTCCAGACCCACTAGCGCCTCATTTTGTAAGCCCCTGAGTGATTCATCGCATTTCCTTATAATTATTTTTTATTTTTCACCCACGGAAATCTTTTGTCGCTTTCATCATCCATGTCCGACGCCATGAATCTGGTTGCCCAGGACATGCGTGGCATGGATGCGGTGATTGAGCGGCGCCTGAGCTCCGATGTGCCCCTGGTGGGGCAAATATCGCGCTACATCGTCGCCGCGGGCGGCAAGCGGCTGCGCCCTGTCCTGCTGCTGCTCATGTGCGGCGCCCTGGATTGCCGCAGTGAGCAGCGCCTCAATTTGGCTGCGGTGGTGGAGTTCATCCACACCGCCACCCTGCTGCACGACGACGTGGTCGATGAGTCCACCCTGCGCCGAGGCCGCGCCACCGCCAACGAGGCTTTTGGCAACCCCGCCAGCGTGTTGGTGGGAGATTTTTTGTACTCCCGAGCATTTCAAATGATGCTCGAAGCCCAAGACATGCACGTGATGGAGGTGCTTGCCGAGGCCACCAACGTGATTGCCGAAGGCGAGGTGCAGCAACTCATGAACATGCACGACGCTTCTTTGTCTGAAGAAGACTACCTCAGCGTCATCCGCTCCAAAACCGCCAAATTGTTTGAAGCCAGCGCCCGCTTGGCGGCCCTCTTGGCCAAGTCTGAGCCATCCATTGAAGCGGCCTGCGCCGACTATGGCCAAGCCTTGGGCACGGCTTTCCAAGTCATTGACGATGTGCTCGACTACGACGGCGACGTGGCTGAAATGGGCAAGAACCTGGGCGACGACTTGCGCGAAGGCAAGGTCACTTTGCCGCTTATCATTGCCATGCAAAAGGCAAACCCGGCCCAGCGCGCCGTGATCCAAACCGCCATTGAGGGCGGTGGCGTTGAACGCATGGGCGAGATCATCGCCATCGTCCAAGACACGGGTGCGCTGGCTGCAACGCGCACGCGCGCGGCCCAAGAGGCCCAGCGCGCCATTGACGCCTTGTCCGCCTTGCCCACCAGCCTTTACAAAGAGGCTCTGCATGGCTTGGCAGCGCAGTTGCTGGAGCGTCGGGCCTGATTGCGCTGCGGCCGCTGCCTGAGCGCAAGGCATAGGCGCTCAGGCCACAGACCGTTCAAGGCACAGGCTTAAATCGGGTCTCTGCCAAGCTGCGCGCTGTGCTGGCGCCATACAAGGTAAAGCTGCGGTTCAGCCGTGCCCCGCCGTCGCGCGTGAGCGGGCTGTAAACCAGGTTGGCCACGTTGGCGCTGCGCGAGGTGGTCATCACGTCAAAGGGAATCCTCAGGTACAGCCCTTTGTCAAAACTGCCTTCGCCGAATTTTTCGGCCGACACATTGGTTTTGGTGGCCCATGCGCCCATGGTCACGCCGTTTTTAAAGCTTCGGCTCACGTCCAGCGTGGCGCCCATGTCGCCCGCCAGGTAACGCCCTGCGCTCAGCTTGGCATGGGTGTCGTTCCAGCCCGTGTCCCAGTAAAGGGTGGCGTGGCCTGTGCTCTGGCGGTAGCCGGTTTGCGAGCCCGCTTTGTCAAAGCCCAAGCCTTGGTCAAAGTTGCGCTGCTGCACCTGATTCAAGTCCACGCCCAAAGCCCAGGGGCTGTGCCAGGGGCGGTACAACCACTCGCCCCCTAAGCCGCCGTACATGCTTTCCAAATAGCCGGCATAGGCGCTGTAGTAGTGGTCGGCGCTCAGGCTGCCAAAGTGCGTGAGCTGCAGGTTAGAAACATTCACGCGTGAATTCGTCATGTACTCGCGCAAATAGGTTCTCACTCGGGGCAGGTTGCTGGGCGCGGTGTACTTGAAGCGGTCAAAGTTGTCCAGAATGTTCAGGCTGAGGGTGCCATTCAGGGACACGTTCTCAGCCACTTTCCAGCCCACCGGCACAGCCAGGCCGGCCCTGAACAGCAAAAAGCCGTCGGGTCCGCCAATGTTTTGCTGAAAGCTGGGCACCAGGCCGTAGCTGAACCGTGACGCTGGGCGCTCCCACAGGGTGGTCTGTGTGTTCGATGCAGTCGCAGGCGGTCGCTGGGCCGTGATAGCAGTCAGGCGCTGGGCCGGCTCTTGCAGCGCCGTCTGCCCGCTCACCCAAGCTTGGCGGTCTATGCGGCGCTCGCTGAGCACCACGCCTTGTTGCAAAAAGACCAACTCAAACACCTCAATGGCCGCAGGCGCATCGCGGTGCAGCACGGCGGCAATGCGCTCTGTCCTTTCGTCCCAGTGCGCGCCGCCCGAGTTGTCAATTTCTACCCTCAGCGTGTCCTGGTCGCGGGTGATTTTGCGCACCCCCCAGCCGCTCATCTCTGAGACATCGGCGGCGGTGCCCAGCCAGTTGGGCTCCGCGCTGGGGCGCGCAGCCAGCAGGCGGGGGGTGGGCGGGTCCGACACCTTGGGCGCGCTCAAGCGGGCCACCGAGGTGTGCAAGGTCACACCCACCATCACGGTGTTGCCCCGCTCCAGCGCGGCTGTCAAGTCGATGGACGGGTTCAGCCTGTGCACCAGGCCCACATTCACAGGCGTGCGCTGCTTTTGCACATTGCCCTGGGGCTCGTGGCGGTAGTTGTTGCCGTCGAGCTCGGCCTTCCACAGCCATTGCCCGTTGGCCGAGGTGTATTGCACTCCGCCAAACAGCGCCGTGGGTCCCCTGAAATAGGCCGCTGTATTGGGCGTGCCACCGAATCCCGTGAAACCTCCTCGGACCTTGAACCTGGGGTCCAGCCCCGCCAAGGGGGTGCCCAAGTTGCCGCCGGCGCCCAGATAGCCCCAGGCCAGCCCCATGCTCGCGTCCCAGGCGCCCCAGCGCTTGTTGGCCACCAGGTATTCACTGGAAAACAAGCCGGTGCCGCCCAAGTCGGTGATGCCCAGTGCCACTTGCGGCCAATGCGCGCTTTCTTCGAGCAGCCTGAACTTGATGTCTATGCTTTTGTCTTTGTAGGCCTGCTTGCCCGACAGCGACTCTGGGCCGTAGAGGCGGTTGAGCACATTGGTGTAGCGAAAGCCCAGCTCCAGCGCGTCAAAAGGCTGCACAAACACATTGCTGCGTTCGTAGGGGTGGACGCGGCTGAAATGAAAGCGCACCTCGCCGGCGGGCGGCATGCGGGCGGAGGGCGTTTGCAGCAGGCCAGTCAGCCCCCAGTCGTTGGCGCTGAGCTCGGCATCGCGGGCTGCAGGCCCTGAAACTGGCCCTTGTGCTGGCCCTTGTGCTGGCCCTGGTGCAGGCAGCGTGCGCATCTCTGCGCTGGGCTGTGCAGCCACGGCCTCCATCACCGCGTCGTGGCTGTGCGTGGCCAAAAACTGCGTCAAGCGCCCGGCCAGCGCTGCGGCCCAAGGCGCTTGGCGCGAAGGTGCCCAAATGAGCGCACCTGGCGCGGGCTCGTCCTGGGTTTGCGCGTTCCAGGGCGCCACGCCAAAGTCGCTCACACGGCCGTCGGCTTGCACCAGCCAGAGGCGGTCCACCAAGCGAGCGTGTTCGCGCCCACAGGCCCGCAGGTAGTCGCGGGCCTGGGCGCCGCTTTGGTGGGGCAGGGTACAGCGCCGCCCGTCCGAGGTGAGCACACTCACGGTGGTGGGGCGCTGCGGCAGCACCAGCGTGTGGTCGGCGCGCAGCACCGGATCGTCTTGGGGGTGTGCCTGCAGCCAGCGGGCGTCGGCCTTGGGCAGGCGCACGCGGCCGGTGGCGGGCAAGGCATTGACCATGGCCAGCAGCCTGGCCCGGCTGTCATCGGGCACGCCTGGCAGGTGTTGCAACTGGTGCAGCAACTCGCCTTCCAAAATGGTTTGGTCGGAACGCTCGCTGGGCGTGAGCCACATCAGCCCCAGGGGATAGGCCTGGGGGCCTGGGTTTTGGCGCACAAGCCAGTCGCTCAAGCGCTCGCCATCCACCGGGCGCGAGGCCGGTCCAGGGCTTTGCGCCTGCGCCGTGGCGCCCCAGCACACCCACACACAAAGTGCCAGGCTGGCCACGGAGCGTGACATGAAGCGGCTCATGGCTGAGCGGGCCATGTCTGCCAGGACATGCAAAACTGCGCGGACAGGCATTGCTCGCCATACACCACGGTGCGCACGCCGTCTTTGTCTCGCAGGCCGTAGCGGGCCGAAGGCGGCGGGCGGCCGGCGGCCAGCACCGTTTCCTCATACCAAACCAGCTCGGCCGCTTTGAGCCCTGCCAAGGCCGCATTGCTGGGCGCACGCACCTGGCGCAAAGCCACTTTGTCGGCCACATTGAAGCGGTAGCCCGGCATTTCATCGCGCTGCCGCTCAAACTCGGCCGCCGCACGCCCTGCCATCTCGGCCCAGGCGGGCAGGCCGGTGTACCTGACAGCGCGCCAGTCCACAGCCAGGCCCGCTGTGCCCACCATGCGGCCGTGCTGCAAGCGCAGCACCTCGCCTTCACGGCTGTACCAAGTCTCAATGGGGCCTGAATCAGTGGGGTCCACATAGCCCAGCACCATCAGCGCGGTGCGGCCTTGCGTGGACACCCGCAGGTAGCGCAAATTGGGGTTCAGGGGCAGTGCATCGACGCTGGGGCCTTGGCTGAAGGCCTCGGCCACGGTCAGGGTGACGGGGGTGTGTATGCAGGCTGTCAGACCCAACAGGGCCAGCATCGCGCTCAAGGTTCGCAGGAGAAGGGGACGCACAATGAGCCTGGTTGTGCCGAAGACAAAAAAATATGGCAGGGCTTCAAAGCCCTGCCATCACTTAGAAAAACAAAAAAGCTTTGAGGCTTAGTTGGTGCCGGTCGTGCCGGTCGTGCCCGTAGTACTTGTGGAGGCGGTCACCGTCGTGCCTGTGGTTCCCAGGGTGGACTTCACTGTTTCGTAGCTGGTGATGGTCGTGTTCGCAGCGGTTTGCGCGGTTTCGGCAGCGGTTTTAGCCGCAGCAATCGACGTGGCGGCCAGAGTAGGAATGACCACGTTAACGGTTTGCAGCACTTTGACGAGCTCTGCCGTCTTGTTGTGCGCATTGATGGCTGCATCGGACGCGGCTTTGGAGGTAACAGCTGCCCGCTCGGTCAGGCTGGTCAATTCAGCCCTGGTGCAAGAAATGACGGCGGCGCACACCCCAACCACGGGCAAAGACGATGCGATTGCCAAGTTGTCGGCGGCGGTTTTGGCTGCGCTCGCTGCAGTCACTGCTTCAGCGTGCGCAGTGTTTGCAGCTGCCAGTGCCGTTTTAACGGTACTGTTGGTTGTGGACACTGCAGCAGCCGCAGTCGTCAGCGAATCAATGGCTGTTCTCACATTGGCTGCCGCAACAGTCGTTTGTGTGTGTGCCACACTGGCAGAGGCCGCTGCTGTACTCGCAGTCTGATTGGCAGCCGTCACATTCACCGCAGAGCCGCTGCTGCCACTGGTCAAGGCAGAAATCACCGCCAGTCCAGCGACAGTGCTGAACACCACGCCGGCAGTGATGGTGCCTGCAGCGGCACCGGTGGCAGCGCCTGCGCCAGCCGCACCAGCGGGCGCAGTTTGAGCATGCAGCGGAGCCGAGGTGGCAAGCACAGCGGCGATAAAGAGAGCGGAGAGTTTGTAAGTCAACATGGGAAACCTCAAAAGTAAATCTTTGTCAAGGATTGCAAAGCGATAACAGTTTTTAACACATAGACCGCACTTTGAACAGGTAGAGCAAGGGTGTTTGCGGGTTTTTTCTGTTTTTGTGTATGCCACCCGTCGCTTTTTCAGTCCGCTCTTCAACTCAAAAATGGTAAGCAGCCTTCAAGCCAAGTTCATAGGTCTTGTTTTTGGGTTCGATGTAGGCGGGCGTTCCGCTGGGGTCAGACGCGCTGATGTTCCAGTATGTCAAGCTCGGGCCCCAGGACCAGTTGTCGTGCCGGTTCATCACCTTCAAGCGCAGGCCGTGGCCGCGGCGCTGCTTGAGGCTGAGGTCGGGGTTGGAGGCAGAAAGGTCTGACAAGCGCGCCGTTTGCAGGCCGCTGATCAAATGCATGTACTCCACCGTGGTGTCTAACTGCGACTGGTCTGCAAGCTTCATTCGGTGGGTCAGCCCCATGGGCAATGAGGTGTATTCGCTGGCTCGCCTGTAGCCACGCGCACCCGTGGACGTGGACCCGCGAAGGTCGTTGCGCAACTGGCGCAGCCCCAGTCCCACGAAGGGCGCCAACACATAGCTGCCTCTGTCAAAGTCCCGGCCTACCAGGCCGCGCGCTTCCATATAGCCGTTGCTCGTTCCGTCAATATCGCCGCTGATGGGGCTGCGGTAATCGGCTTTGCCACTGGCGATGCGCCACTCGCCGCGCACAAACCAGCCTTCGTTGGAGCGCGGCCAGGTGCCGCCCAAGGCATAGGTGAAGGCATAGTCCACACCCAGTTGCTTGGCTTTGAGGGACATCAAGGCTGGTTCATCGTAGGTGTAAGCCGACAGGTCAAGCCCCAGGCTGTGGCCGCTTCGGGTGTTCAGGTCTGAGACTTGAGCCCAGGAACTGCCCAGGCAAGTGGCGCCCAGCACGGAGATTGCGGCCGCAGCGAGGCGCCAAGAGAGGGGGTGAAGGTAAGAGTTCATGCTGTTTAAATAAAGATTTGGCCCAGGATCTGACTGGCCCTTGCGCGCTCACCATGGATGGCGCAAATCTGACAAACGCAAGTGGCGAGTGTGCAAAAGGGCTGAACAGGGCCTGTCGTCAGACATTGGAAAATTTTTGACAATTGTATTTAAGTGTCACAAATTCAGGTGGTCTTTTGACAAGTGGCGCTTGCGCCTGTGCGCGGCTTCCCTTGAGCTTGCCCATCGCCGTTTCAAGCAAGGTCTTGGGAGCTGCTGAAGCATCCGTCACAAAGGATTCATGGTCAGCGAGCATCGTTGAGTGGCGGCAAACAGCCGTGACCACACACAGGACAAGCCATGACGGACCCCATCGCCCACGCAGAAGCAGACGTTTCCGACGACGATTTTGAAACCATTGGTGACTATCACCGCATTGCGGCCCATCATTTCAGCGCAGCAGCCAAGCACCACTTGGCAGCCGCTCAAGCTGACGATGAGGGAGACGATGAGGCCGCCATGCGCCATGCCCATCTGGCTTATGGCCATCAACTCCATGGCACCCAATATGCTGAAGTGGCCGCCATGGAAAGCCAGGATTTGGACGAATCGCTCGAAGCTTCCGAGCTCAGCGACGCTGAATAAACCCTAGCGGCTCTTGCAGCCGCAATGTTTGAGCCGTGCTTTTACACGGGCTGTGCCACTGTGCAGCCCGTGTCTGCTCATTGCCAATACTGATCGGTTTTGGCCAATTGCTCAAAAGCAGTCCTTATTTTTGCGTCCAAAGACTTTAACTCTGAGCTGATCCATCCGCAGGCAAACCAGGCGCCAGGCTGGGACTCACACAGGGCTTCAAAACGGTGACGGGCCACCACCAGGTCGTTCATCTCGCCCAATAAATCTTGCAAGCGAGCCAATTGCTTGAGATAGGGCTTTATTTTTTCGCGCGGCAGCAAGGCATCGGCAAATTGCAAGGCATAGCGAAGGCGTTTGACGCGCTTTCGCAATTCATGTCGGTCTTCCATCTGCAGAGTCGCAAAACACAGGCCCTTGCGGAGCACTTGCCGGTGCCATCTTTGCAGTTTGAGCCGCAACACCTTTTTCAGGCTGGGCTGCTTGATCTCAATGGGGGAATGGACCGGCAACAACATGGGCGCGGGCTGGTGGATAAAGCCCAGAATGTCCAACTGCCAAGCCTGAAACTTGGGGCTGCGAACCAGCAACTCAGGATTTCCTGGGGTGTCCTGGGCAGCGAGCGCAAGCGGCGGCTGCCCGGCCGCTTGCAGCTTGGGCCACAGGGTTTGCAACAGGACCTCCTCATCACGGCTGCTGCCGAGTTGCCCAAAGAACTCTTTGAGCAACTGCACGGATGGCTGATCAGGCAACTCGCACAGACCTTTGAACAAGGACCAAGCAGAGCGCATCCGCCTGATGCCTACCCTGAGTTGGTGCACATGGTCGGTGGTCTTGCGCTCGCCCAAGGCACTGGCGTCCACCCCGGCCAGCAGTGCCGCGTTGGTGATGATTTGTGCCATGCATTCGACCATGACCGTGGCCATGGCCTCTTGGGCCGTCATCTCAGGCTGGAGTGACACGGGCTGCGACACATGCGGCTTCCAGAAAGAGGCCACCGCTTGTTCAGCCATTCCAGGCTGCGAATTCTCGGTATGACTTTCCTGAGCCTGGAACTCTTGCGCCAGCGTGGCCAGTCTATCCCCGCGTTCGGATTTGCTGCGCAGGTCCAAAATCAATTCATGCTTGTGTTGCCATTTTTTGGCACAACCCAGGAGTGCGGTCAATGTGCCTCGTTTGAGCTCGACTTCAAGCTCCTGCACGGGCAGTTGCAGTGAGCCCGCCTCGATATAACCCTGATCAAAGGCAATTTCCACCACACCGCCTGGCACACGCAGCAGCCTGAGCGTGCGCAGCATCTGTGTGTCATAGCGGATGAGCAAGGGCTGTGTCAGCTGGTCGAATACTTTGGCGGCTTGTGTGCCCTTGTACACGCTCAGATCGAGCTCAGGTCCGCTGCGCTCATGGTTGAACTCCAGCCTAGAGATCAGCTTGCCCCCCGGCATTTTGAGCGTCTGTAGCCATTGCTGGCCTACAAGTCGCAAACGAAGCGCTATTTTCTGGCTTGCCAACTCCCGCGAGGGGGTATCGAAATACAGCGCCCTGAGTCGGGTCTGCGTGACCGCTCCTCGACGCAAGGCTCGTTCAAGTTTGGCGCGCGAACTCTCGGGCACATAAAACTTCAACTCGTGCTCTGACATGGCGGGCTTGTCTTTTTTGGGTGATGCAGCCTGCACCTTACCCTTGTGGCTTGAGTCTGACAAGGCAGTCGCGTCAAGCCACGACGAGTCGGGGTCTTCTCGTCAACGGAACTGCGGCCCAGACCACTTGAATTCATTCGGCACGGCATTGGGCCTGCGCGCCCTTATGCAAAGAAGCTCAGTGATATTTGTGAACTGAGCTGTGCCCCAACGGTGGTGCACTTGTAAAAGCGGCCATGCGAAGGGTGAAGCCGTCTGTCTGGGCCTTGAACAGAAGTGGGCATGCATGAGCGCTTGGCAAGGCCCGAGCACCGCTCCAAGGCGGCGCCCATGACCGACAGATCAAAGCCAGAAACTTGACAGTAAAAAATTCTTTTTTAGGGCGATGGCTTGAGCATCATTGTTATTCATTTGGGTATGCGGTGGCGCTTGCGGAACACCGATCAAGCCGGTGTGAGGGCCGCCAATTCGACGAATTAAACCAGCCCATCTCCCTTGTTTTTCAGCATAACTCTTTACTTCGACCAATAATTATGATTTAGAAGTAATGTTGTGCCAAAAAATAATCAGCCAACAAAAATTACAGTTATAATTTCTGCTTCTTAACAAAAAGGTGATCATGGCTACATTAAAAGACCTCCTCTCGCAAATCGAATCTCTGCAAAGTCAGGTTTCAGAAGTGCGCCAACATGAAGTCGCTGAGGCGATTGCCAAGGTTCGCAGCATCATTGATGAGTATCAATTGACCGCCAACGATATCTTTCCTAGCAGCCGTGGCCCCAAGTCCTCGGCTAAAAAAACCGGTGGCAAGGTGGCAGCCAAATACCGCGACCCATTGAGTGGCAAAACCTGGAGTGGTCGGGGTCTGGCGCCCAAATGGTTGGCAGGGAAAAACAAGGAAGACTATTTGATTCAGTCTTGATTTGCGCTTTTTGCCGATGAAGGCTCAAGGTGTCAATTCAAAAAAGCCCGCTTTTGCGGGCTTTTTTACATGGGGGCTCATTTTTTTCTGACGCAGGTGCATTTAAATTTTTTGTGAACTCCATTGAGCAGATGCAAGGGTTTTTTTAGACTGGCCCCTGGATTCTCTTCCAAGGAAGGCCATCATGTCTGAGCGCACCATGCCTTTGCAGCCCAGAGCGGCTGCTGTCCTGCAACTGTGGAAAACCATGCCCGGCAGCGCCGACGATGGCCAGGTCGTGCGCTACCTGGACCAATTGCTGGTGCACGCGCACCGGGTGGGCGCCTCGGACCTTCATTTTGAGCCGTACGAGCACCTGTTCCGCATACGCATGCGCATTGACGGCCAATTGAGCGAGTTGGATGCGCCGCCGCTGACGGTGAAGGACCGCATTGCCTCGCGCATCAAGGTCTTGGCCAAACTCGATATTTCAGAAAAGCGCCTGCCGCAAGACGGTCGAATGCGGCATTCGGTGGGTGGCCAGCGGATCATTGACTTTCGGGTCAGCACACTGCCCACCGTGTTCGGAGAAAAGGTGGTGCTGCGCCTGCTGAACTCTGGGCCTGCCCTGCTTGACCTGGACAGCCTGGGTTATGAAGAAGCCCAAAAGGCGGTTCTGCTGCAAGCTATTGGCCGACCCTGGGGCATGGTGCTGGTGACAGGGCCCACCGGATCGGGCAAAACCTTGTCGCTCTACAGCGCCTTGAGCCTGTTAAACAAGGCGGGTCTCAATATCTCTACGGCCGAAGACCCGACCGAGATCAATTTACCAGGTATCAATCAGGTCAATATCAATGAAAAAGCAGGCTTGGACTTTGCCCTGGCCTTGCGGGCTTTTTTGCGGCAAGACCCCGACGTGATCATGGTGGGTGAAATCCGCGACTTGGAAACCGCCGACATGGCACTCAAGGCGGCGCAAACTGGACACATGGTGTTGTCCACGCTGCACACCAATGACGCGCCGTCCAGCCTGACCCGGCTGTGCCAAATGGGTGTGGCGCCACACAACATCACGGCCAGCTTGGCGCTGGTGACAGCCCAGCGGCTGCTGCGAAAGCTGTGCGTGCATTGCCGCCAAGTCCGCACGCCGTCAAAGGCGGCCCTGTTACAGGCGGGTTTTGCACAGGAGGACTTGGACGGTTCCTGGCCTGTATTTGCTGCCGTCGGCTGTGCTCAGTGCCACCAAGGCTACAAAGGCCGATTGGGCGTGTTCCAAGTCATGCCTGTGAGCGAGGACATGCAGCGCCTGATTTTGCAAAGCGCCAGCTCGCTTGAGTTTGCCCGGCAAGCCGCGGCTGAGGGCGTGCTCAGCCTGCGTGAGGCCGGACTTCGCAAAGTTAAACTGGGCTTGACTTCTCTTGAAGAAGTTCTTACCCACACCAATGACCAAGCCTTTTTTGCCGATGCACGCCATGCGCTGGGTTGATCTTGCTTCATGGGGCTTGGCGCGCAGCCCTTTCGGCCAGCGCCCCTACGCTTGGACGGCCAGGCGGGCTGACGGCAGCTTGGTGCATGGACAGACCCAGGCCGGTGGCGACAACCAAGTGCGGGCCCTGCTGCGTCGCCAGGGGCTCAAGCCCTTGGATGTGCGCCCAGCGCGGGCGCAGCGCCGCGCCGTGCGGTTCAAAGACTTGGCGCCTTTTACCCGCCAATTGGCCACCCTGCTGGGCGCGGGCATGGCGCTGCTGCAGTGCCTCAAGGTCATGCGCCAATCGAGCTCGCACGAGGGCTTGCTGGCCTTGATGGACCAGTTGTTGACCGACTTAGAAGCCGGCCTGTCTTTGAGTGCGGCCTTGCGCAAGCAGCCGCGCGTTTTCTCGCCGCTTTACGCCCACATGGTGGAGGCGGGTGAGGCGTCGGGCCAGCTGGATGTGCTGTTGGAGCGGCTGGCCCATGACCTGGAAAAAACCCAAGCCCTGCAGTCCAGGGTGCGCTCGGCCTTGATGTACCCCACCGCGGTGCTTGCTGTGGCGGTGCTGGTGGTGGCCATGGTCATGGTGGCGGTGGTGCCTTCTTTTGAGAGCGTGTTTGCCTCGTTTGGTGCCGAGCTGCCTTGGCCTACGCAATGGGTCATGGCCCTGAGCCGCGGCTTGGTCTCGCACGGTGCGTGGTGGCTGCTGACCGGCTTGGCCCTGGGGGCAGGCGCGCTCCACCAATGGCGGCGCAGCGAGCCGCTGCGCCGGCGTGCCCAAGCGCTGCTGTTTTGCACTCCGGTGTGGGGCCCGCTCATGCACCAAGCGGCTGTGGCGCGCTGGAGCCGCACGTTGTCTGGCCTGCTGGCGGCCGGGCTGCCCTTGGTCGATGCCATGGCCTCGGTCAAAGGGGCGGCTGGGTTTTATGTGTACGCCGATGCCTGCGACCGGCTGCGCGACGAGTTGGCGCGCGGCAGCAGCTTGCAGGCGGCTCTGTCGGCTGCCGACCTTTTCTCGCCCGTGGTGCTGCAGATGTGCGCCGTGGGCGAGGAGTCCGGCGCCTTGGACCACATGCTGGCCAAGGTGGCCGAAACCCATGAGCGCGAGGTCGATGACCGTGTGGCCGGGCTGTCCAGCCTGCTCGAGCCAGTCATCATCGTCTTTCTGGGCTTGGTGATAGGCGCGCTGGTGTTGGCGCTTTACTTGCCTATTTTCCAAATGGGGCAGATCACTTGATGGCGGTGACCTCGCTGTGGGCTGCCGCTGGGGTGGGCGCGCTGGTGGGCCTGATGGTGGGCAGTTTTTTAAACGTGCTCATCCACCGCCTGCCGCGCATGATGGAGTTGCAATGGGCGCGCGAGATGGCCGATTGGCAGGCCCAGCAGGCCCAGCAGGCCCAGCAGGCCCAGCACAATGGCGCAGAGGGCGCAGAGGGCGCAGAGTCTGACGTTCCGCCCAAGCCCAGCCTGGAAGCAACGCCCACTTACAACCTGGCCAGGCCCGGCTCAGCCTGTCCGGCCTGCGGCCATGCCCTGCGCTGGTACGAAAACATTCCTGTGCTGAGTTTTGTCGGCTTGCGCGGGCGCTGCTCGGCCTGCGGGCAGCCCATCTCTTGGCGCTACCCGGTGGTTGAAATCAGCACGGCGGCGCTGTTTGCCTGGTGTCTGTGGCACTGGGGCCTGACCCCCACGGGCTGGATGTGGTGCGGTTTTTCAGCGGCTCTTTTGTCCTTGGCCCTGATTGATTGGGACACCCAGTATTTGCCTGACGACCTCACCTTGCCACTGCTGTGGGCTGGTTTGGTGATGTCGGCGCTGGGCTGGAACCCGTGGGCCTCTGTGCACGCCTCGCTGTGGGGGGCGGTGGGTGGCTACCTCAGCTTGTGGACGGTGTACCAGCTCTTTAAACTTGCCACCGGCAAGGAGGGCATGGGCCATGGCGACTTCAAGCTGCTGGCGGCCTTGGGCGCCTGGATGGGCTGGCCGGCCTTGCTGTTCTTGGTGTTGCTGGCGTCTTTGTCGGGCGCCCTGGTGGGTGTGGGTCTGCGCTTGTCTGGCCGCATGAAGGCCAGCCAGCCCATGCCTTTTGGTCCGTACTTGGCGGCGGCCGGGTTTTTGGCCTTGCTGCTCGGCCCCACCGCTTGGTGGCCTGCTCTTTCATGACAAGCATTCAGACACATTTTTCTGCCCTGCGCCTGGGCCTGACAGGCGGCATTGGCAGCGGCAAAAGCACGGTGGCCACCATGCTGGCCCGCCTGGGTGCGGCCGTGGTCGATGCCGACGCCATCTCGCGCAGCCTGACCCTGGCCGGCGGCGCGGCCATGCCCGCCATTGAGCAGGTCTTTGGCCAGCGCTTTGTGGCCGCCGACGGCGCTATGGACCGCGATGCCATGCGCCAGCTGGTGTTCAGCGATTTAGGCGCGCGCGCCCGGCTCGAAGCCATCATTCACCCCCTGGTGTCTGAATACACCGAGCGTCAAACGACCCAAGCCCTGCAGGCCGGTGCGCCTTGCGTGGTGTTTGATGTGCCTTTGTTGGTGGAGTCTGGCCGCTGGCGGCCGCGCCTGGATGCGGTGCTGGTGGTCGATTGCAGCGAAGCCATGCAAATCAGCCGGGTCATGCAGCGCAGCGGCTGGAGCCAAGAGGCGGTCGAGAAGGTGCTGGCCAGCCAAGCCAGCCGAGCCCAACGCTTGGCTGCTGCCGATGTCTGCCTCTTCAACCAAAATCTCAGTCTGGAAGAGCTTGCCGCTCAGGTGAACGAGGCATGGCAATTCTTCGGGCTATGATGCCCCAAATTTTGATGTGACCCTGCGGATTAAGAAGACTGAGCTGTGATCCTTTACGAGTATCCATTCAACGAACGCATCAGAACGTATCTGCGACTGGAGCATCTGTTCTCCCAATTGGGCGAGCTGGTCGGCCGCAGCAGCGCCACCGACCACCACTTTGCCATCCTCACCATCTTTGAGATCATGGAGGTGGCCGGCCGCGCCGAGCTCAAGACCGAGGTCTTAAAAGACCTCGAAAAACAAAAGCATGTGCTCAACAGCTACCGCGGCAACCCTGCTATTTCTGAGGCGGCGCTCGACCAAGTGGTGGCCGTGTTGGACCATTGCTTTTCGGCGCTCAACGGCTTGCCTGGCAAAACCGGCCAGTCGCTCAACGACATTGAATGGCTGATGGGCTTGCGCAGCCGGTCTGGCATTCCGGGTGGCACCTGTGAGTTTGACCTGCCCGCCTACCATGCTTGGCGCCACTTTGAGGTGGCCCGGCGCCGGGCCGACCTGATGCACTGGATGAGCAGCCTCATGCCTCTGGCTGAGGCAGCCGCCATGCTGCTCAAGCTGCTGCGTGATGCGGGCACGCCCCAAAAAGTCATGAGCACCGGCGGCCACTTTCAGCAAAGCCTGCCCTCTGGCCGCACCTTCCAGCTGCTGCGCATGCGGATTGACCCGAGTTTGGGCCTGATTCCCGAGATCAGCGCCAACCGCCTGATGGTGTCGGTGCGCTTTGTCAAGTTCACTGAGCCGCAACGCTTGCAATCGGTCAGTGAAGACGCACAATTCGAGCTTTCTTACTGCTCTTGAACGCCTGAAATGCCGACCGGAGATGCCCACCGCCATGAGTTCTTCGACCCTTCCCACCCGCACCGTCAAGTGCCCGGCCTGCGGCGGGCCCAGCATGTACGGCCCGCTCAACCCCAACCGCCCTTTTTGCAGCGCACGTTGTAAGCACATTGATTTTGGCGCCTGGGCCAGCGAGGACTTCCGCGTGCCCGCCGAGGCCCCACCTGAGGACTCCAACTTTGGCGACCCCCGGCTGCAATAAAGCCGCTCTGGCACGCCGGCGGCGCGCTGGGCATTGGGCCATGTGCGTGCTGTTCGTCATGTGGGCCTGCACTGCGGCGCCTTGGGCGGCGGCGGCAGACAAAGAAGTCAAGGCCAAAGACCAGCCCAAGGCCAAAGCCGAAAAAAAACAAAAGCCTGCCACCTTGAAGCTGAACGCCCCAGGCGGATCTGCAGAGACGGTGGCTGAGCGCCGCACCCGATTGCAGCGCGAATGCAAAGGCCGACCCAACGCTGGGGCTTGCACGGGCTACACCGACTAAGCCGCACAAAAAACCGCGTCAGCCTAGGACGAAAGAGGTGGTTGTGGGCGGGCTGGCCCTAAGGCCATCCGAGCATCAAGCGCTGGGCGCGTTCAGAATTTGCTGCAGTTCACCGTTTTCGTACATCTCCATCATGATGTCAGAGCCGCCCACAAACTCGCCCTTGATGTAGAGCTGCGGAACGGTGGGCCACTGGCTGTAGTCCTTGATGCCCTGGCGGATGGCGTCGTCTTCCAGCACGTTGACCGTGGACGGTTTGGCCACGCCGCAGGCCTTAAGGATCTGGATGGCGCGCCCCGAAAAGCCGCACATGGGAAATTGTGCAGTGCCTTTCATGAAGAGCACCACGTCACTGGATTTGACGATCTCGTCGATTCGTTGCTGTGTATCGTTCATGGTCTGAAGGTTGGGTAAACAGATGAATGATTATCGGCCCATGAACCAAGGGCCTGTGGATTGAATGGATGTCCATGTGTTTGCCATGCAAGGTTTCAGCTGCCCGCGCACGGCAATTGGCCGCCGCTGCACCGCGCTGTGCCCGCCAAATCAGCCCGGCTTTGCACACTCACCATGCCGGCTTGGCTCAACAGGCTTTGCACAGCGCCCGCTTGCTCATGGCCGTGCTCCAGCAACAGCCAGCCACCGGGCGCCAGCTGCTCTATGGCTTGCACGGTGATGCGCCTAATGTCGTCCAGCCCATCCGCACCTGAAATCAGGGCCGATTGCGGCTCGTGGGCCAGGGCCGGCAGGTGGACATCGCCTTCAGCAATATAAGGGGGGTTGCTCACGATCAAGTCAAAGCGGCCCTCAGCCACTTCCACGCCCTCCAGCCAGTTGCCCTGGTGCAAGCGAATGGGCAGGCCCAGGCGCTGGGCGTTGAGTTGGGCCACGGCCAGCGCCTGGGCGCTGGCATCCACCGCCCACACCTGCCAGGCGGGCCTGGCCTGCTGCAGCGCCAGCGCAATGGCGCCGCTGCCGGTGCCCAGGTCCACCACCTTGAGCGGCTGGGGGCCGTGCAGCTCCAGCGCCCACTCGACCAAGGTTTCGGTGTCTGGCCGGGGCACCAGCACGCGGGCGTCCACCACCAAGTCCAGGCCAAAAAATTCTTTGCGCCCCAGCAAGTAAGCCACCGGCTCGCCGGTCAGCCGGCGCTGGCACAGCGCGGCAAAGGCCTGCTCGGCGGAAAGGGGCAGGGCGTCGGTGTCGTGGGCGCGCAGCCAGGCCCGCTGGTGCGGTCGGCCCAGCGCGCCCAGCAGCAGCAGCTGGGCGTCCAGCGCGTCCAGGCCTTGCCCCAAGGCCAGGCGCAAGGCGTCTGCCAAAGTCATAAGTTCTGGCTTTCCAAATCGGCCAGCAGTTCGGCGCCGCGCGCCACTTGCAAGGCCGTGACCACATCACCCAACTCGCCTTCCATGATGTGGCCGAGCTTGTAGAGCGTGAGGTTGATGCGGTGGTCGGTCAACCGGCCTTGCGGAAAGTTGTATGTGCGAATGCGGTCGCTGCGGTCGCCGCTGCCTATCAGGCCTTTGCGCATGGCCGCGTCTTTGGCGGCGCGCTCAGAGCGCTCTTTTTCCTGGATGCGGGCGGCCAGCACCTGCAGGGCTCTGGCCTTGTTGCGGTGCTGGCTGCGGTCGTCCTGGCATTCGGCCACGATGCCGGTGGGCAGGTGCGTCACGCGCACGGCCGAGTCGGTTTTGTTGATGTGCTGGCCGCCCGCGCCGCTGGCGCGAAAGGTGTCTATGCGCAGCTCTGCCGGGTTGATTTGCACGGCCTGCGCCTCGTCGGGCTCGGGTAACACCGCCACGGTGCAGGCGCTGGTGTGGATGCGCCCCTGGGTTTCGGTGGCGGGCACGCGTTGTACGCGGTGGCCGCCAGACTCAAAGCGCAAGCGGCCGTACACGCCTACGCCTTGCCCATCGGGCTCGCCCGCCAAGCGCAGCACCACTTCTTTGTAGCCGCCCAGCTCGGAAGGGGATTCACTGATGAGCTCGCAGCGCCAGCCGCAGAGGTCGGCAAAGCGGGTGTACATGCGCAGCAGATCGCCCGCAAACAGAGCCGACTCGTCGCCGCCTGTACCTGCGCGAATTTCCAAAAATGCTGGTCGCACATCGTCCGGGTCCTTGGGGATGAGCATCAGCTGCAGGGCCTGGTCGAGCTCGGCAATGTCGATGTGAGCGGCGGCGATTTCGTCCTCTGCCATTTGCGCCATCTCGGCATCGCCAGACACGTCAGCGCGCAGGGCTTGGGCGCTGGCCAAGTCCGCCTCGCGTTGGGTGAGTCGGCGGTAATGCTCGGCCAAAAGGCTGGTCTCGGCATGTTCTCTCGTGAGCCGTCGAAAACGCTCCATGTCGCTCACCACATCAGAGGCCGAGAGCAAGGCGTCGAGCTCGTGCAGCCGAATGAGCTGGCGCTCTAAGGTCTGACGCAGAAAGAGGTTCATGAAAGCCGCAGAGATCTGAATGATGGCAAGAGGTGCCTTGCACCCCGACTCAAAGGGCCGCTGCGCAGAGGCGGCGGCCACAGCCCAAGCAGTGTCGCTAAGGCTTGGCCGCGTCTGGCGGTGGGTTGCCGCGCAAAAACAAGCGCGAGACGGCGCGCGCCGTGCGGTCGCGCTTGTCGGCGTCGCTGGTGTGCAGCTCGGCCATCGCGCCGTGCAGCATTTTTTGGGTCAGCCCGCGCGATAAAGCTTCAAGGACCGCGTCCACCGACTCGCCCTTGGCTAGCAGCTTGCGTGCCCGCGCCAGCTCAATGGCGCGCCATTCGTCGGCCTGGGCGTTGAGCTGCTGAATCAGGGGCACCGTGGCGCGCTGATTCATCCAATGCATGAAGTTTTGCACCCCGGCGTCAATGATGACTTCGGCCTCGGCCACCGCCGCCTGGCGGTTGTCCTTGCCGGTTTGCACCACCTTGGCCAGGTCGTCCACGGTGTAGAGGTACACGTCGGGCAGGTCTTTGACTTCGGGTTCAATGTCGCGCGGCACGGCCAAATCGACCATGAACACAGGTCGGCGGCGGCGCAGCTTGATGGCTCGCTCCACCGCGCCCAGCCCAATCAGCGGCAAGGTGCTGGCGGTGCAACTGATGACCGCGTCAAACTCGTGCAGCCGCTCGGGCAGGTCGGCCAATGGCATGACTTCAGCGCCAAAGCGGGCAGCGAGTTTTTCGCCGCGCTCCAGTGTGCGGTTGGCAATGGTCAGCGACTTGGGGTTTTTGGCCGCGAAATGGGTGACGGCCAAGTCAATCATCTCGCCTGCACCCACAAAAAGCACGCGAATGTGGCTCAGGTCTTCAAAAATCTGGCCAGCCAGCCGCACGGCAGCCGCTGCCATGCTGATGCTGTGGGCGCCCACCTCGGTGCTGGAGCGCACTTCTTTGGCCACCGCAAAAGAGCGCTGAAACAGTTGGTGCAAGGTGGTGCCCATGGCGCCGGCCTGCTCGGCCGCGCGCACAGCGTCTTTCATTTGGCCCAAAATTTGGGGCTCGCCCAGCACCATGGAATCGAGGCCGCTGGCCACCCTAAAGGCGTGGCGGGCGGCGTCGCCGTCGCGCAAGGTGTAGGTGTGGCTGCGCAAGGTCTCGGCTGACACGCCGCCGCTGTGGGCCAGCCATTCCAGAGTGTGGTCCACCTGGGCCTGCTCACCGGCGCAATACACCTCGGTGCGGTTGCAGGTGGACAGCAGTGTGGCTTCAGGCTGACGCGAGATGGACGCGCGCAGACCTTGCAGCGTGGGCGCTATTTGGTCGATGGCGAAGGCGAACCTGCCGCGAAGGTCTAGCGGTGCGGTGTGGTGGTTCAGCCCGAGGGCCCATACTGGCATGGTGCACAGTATAAATAAGCCGCCTCAGAAAATGTCTAATTAAATTGACACTTTTTTGTCAAAAACACCTTAATCCAAGTGTTATCCCTCGTCAAATGCTGCCAAAGAAGTCGCGCAGGCTTGGGTTTTAATCTTTTTTGTCATGACCGTTTATTTGTTAGCCCTTCACTTGTTCCATTTGATCTTGCCCGCTGCGGTGCTGGCGGTGCTCATGGTGGCTTTGGCCAACTGGCTGCCAGGCTGGCGTGGGCGGGCAGCCTGGACCGGCTGGCTGGCCCCTTGGCTGTGGACCTTTGCCGCCAACGTGGCGGTGTCGGCGGCGGGGCTCACTTGGTGGGGTGTGGACGGCAAAATGGCCACGTACGGAGCCATGGCGGTCGTCTCGGCCTTGGTGCAGTTTGTGGGGCGGCGAGGCTGGCGCGCTTAAATATTCAGTGCGTGTGCCAGGCAGCCCACCGCCATGCCGGGTCTTGTGGTGCGCGACATGGGAGAAAAAGCCCGCTGCGTTAATATTCTCAGTCCCCCTCGGCAAGCGCCTATTTCGCCCTGCTGAGCCGACTTGCGCACCACGCCCACCCGATGAACGCACCCCGCACTCCCCTTGAGTTCAATGCCTTGGCCATGTCGGCCGGTCAAGTCGAGGGATCAGGGCCGTCCCGCATCCGGGAAATTCCTTACAACTACACCTCTTTCTCAGACCGAGAGGTGGTGATGCGCGTGCTGGGCGCCCGCGCTTGGACTTTGCTGGACCAACTGCGCAGCGAGCGCCGCACAGGCCGCTCGGCCCGCATGATGTACGAGGTGTTGGGCGATATTTGGGTGGTGCAGCGCAACCCCTACCTGCAAGACGACCTGCTGGACAACCCCGGCCGCCGCAAGCTGCTGGTTGAAGCCCTGGAGCACCGCTTGGGCGAGGTACAAAAGCGCCGCACTCCCGCTGTCGATGTCGATCGCGACGCCGCGGTGGGCGAGCTGCTGGCCTTGGCCCATGGGGCGGTGCGCACTTTTGCGCTGGCCTTTGAAGACATGGCCGCCTTGCGCCGCCAAACCGAGCGCAAGTTGCGCAAAGTCACTGAAAAAGACAACATCAAGTTTGACGGCCTGTCGCGCGTGTCTCACGTCACCGACGCCACCGACTGGCGCGTGGAATACCCCTTTGTGGTGCTCACACCAGACACCGAGGTGGAGATGGCCGGCCTGGTCAAGGCCTGCATTGAGCTGGGCCTGACCATCGTCCCCCGTGGCGGCGGCACCGGCTACACCGGCGGTGCCATCCCATTGACCTGGAAATCAGCGGTTATCAACACCGAAAAATTAGAAGCCATGACCGAGGTCGAGCAGCGCGTGTTGCCCGGCCTGACCGAGCCTGTGGCCACCATCTGGACCGAGGCCGGCGTGGTCACCCAGCGCGTGGCCGACGCGGCCGACCGCGCCGGCTTTGTGTTTGCCGTGGACCCCACCTCGGCCGAAGCTTCTTGCATTGGCGGCAACGTCGCCATGAATGCAGGCGGCAAAAAAGCTGTGCTTTGGGGCACCGCCCTGGACAACCTGGCCTCTTGGCGCATGGTCACCCCCGACGCGCAGTGGCTGGAGGTGGTACGCCTGCAGCACAACATGGGCAAGATCCACGACGCCGAGATGGCCAGCTTTGAGCTGCACTACTTTGATGCCGACGGCAAAACCCCCATCCGCACCGAGCGCCTGGACATTCCTGGCAAAAGCTTTCGCAAAGAAGGCCTGGGCAAAGACGTCACCGACAAATTTCTCTCGGGCCTGCCCGGCATTCAAAAAGAAGGCTGCGATGGCCTGATCACCAGCGCCCGCTGGGTGCTGCACCGCATGCCCGAGCACACCCGCACCGTGTGCCTGGAGTTTTTTGGCAACGCCAAAGACGCAGTGCCCAGCATTGTGGAGATCAAAGACTTCATGTTCGCCGAGCAAAAGCGCGGCGGCGCCATTTTGGCTGGCCTGGAGCACCTGGACGACCGTTACCTCAAGGCGGTGGGTTATGCCACCAAGTCCAAACGAGGTGGCTTGCCCAAGATGGTGCTGATTGGCGACATCGCCGGTGAAGACGCAGACGCCGTGGCCCGCGCCACCTCCGAGGTGGTGCGCATTGCCAATTCGCGCAGCGGCGAGGGTTTCATTGCCATCAGCGCCGAGGCGCGCAAAAAATTCTGGGTGGACCGCAAGCGCACCGCCGCCATTTCGCGCCACACCAACGCCTTCAAAATCAATGAAGACGTGGTGATCCCATTGCCGCGCATGGCCGAGTACACCGACGGCATTGAGCGCATCAACATCGAGCTGTCGCTGCGTAACAAAATCAAGCTGTGCACCGAGTTGGAGAGTTTTTTGGCCAAGGGTCATTTGCCCTTGGGCAAGTCTGGTGACGCCAGCGACCTGGCCCCCGCCGAGCTGCTGGAGGGCCGCGTGGCCCAGGCTCTGGCGCTGGTGCGCGAGACGCACGCCTTGTGGAGCGGCTGGCTCAGCGAGGTCGAGCAGCTGTTCCCTCAGCTGCAAGACCACACGCTCAGGGCCAGCTGGAAAACCCAGCTGCGCGCGCCGCTGCAAGACATTTTCTCGGGCGCCGTGTTCCAGCCCATCTTGCAAGAATGTGTGGCCATTCACCAGCGCGTGCTCAAGGGCCGCGTGTGGGCGGCGCTGCACATGCACGCCGGCGACGGCAATGTGCACACCAACTTGCCCGTCAACAGTGACGACTACGAGATGCTGCACACCGCCCACGCGGCCGTGGCGCGCATCATGGCGCTGGCCCGCTCGCTGGACGGCGTGATCTCGGGCGAGCACGGCATTGGCATCACCAAGCTCAACTTCATGACTGATGCCGAGTTGCAGCCCTTTGCCGACTACAAGCAGCGGGTGGATCCCGAGGGCCGCTTTAACAAAGGCAAGCTGCTGCGCAACGCGGCTTTGCCCGCTGACCTCACCAACGCCTACACACCCAGCTTTGGCCTCATGGGCCATGAGTCGCTGATCATGCAGCAGTCCGACATTGGCGCCATTGCCGACTCGGTCAAAGACTGCCTGCGCTGCGGCAAGTGCAAGCCCGTGTGCGCCACCCATGTGCCGCGCGCCAACTTGCTTTACAGCCCGCGCAACAAAATTTTGGCCACTTCTTTGTTGGTGGAGGCGTTTTTGTACGAAGAGCAAACCCGCCGGGGTATCTCCATCAAGCACTGGCAAGAGTTTGAAGACGTGGCCGACCACTGCACCGTGTGCCACAAATGCCTCTCGCCTTGCCCGGTGAACATCGACTTTGGCGAGGTCTCCATGAACATGCGCAACCTGCTGCGCAAAATGGGGAAAAAGTCATTCCGGCCTGGCAATGCCGCAGCCATGTTCTTTTTGAACGCCACCCAGCCCGAGACCATCAAGTTCATGCGCAGCGCCATGGTCGATGTGGGTTTCAAGGTCCAGCGCTTGGCCAACGACGTGCTGGGCAAATTCGCCCGCAAGCAAACTGCCAAGCCGCCAGCGTCGTTGGGCACCGCGCCGGTCAAGCAGCAGGTGATTCACTTCATCAACAAAAAAATGCCAGGCGGTTTGCCCAAGAAAACCGCGCGCGCCTTGCTGGACATTGAGGACAAAGACTACGTCCCCATCATCCGCAACCCGCAGACCACCACCACCGAGTCTGAGGCGGTGTTTTACTTCCCCGGTTGCGGCTCTGAGCGCTTGTTTTCCCAGGTGGGCCTGGCCACGCAGGCCATGCTCTGGCATGCGGGCGTGCAAACTGTGTTGCCGCCTGGCTACCTGTGCTGCGGCTATCCGCAAAAAGGCAGCGGCCAGTTTGACAAGGCCGACAAAATCATCACCGACAACCGGGTGCTGTTCCACCGCGTGGCCAACACGCTCAACTACCTGGACATCAAGACCGTGGTGGTCAGCTGCGGCACTTGCTACGACCAACTGCAGGGCTACGAGTTCGACAAAATTTTCCCTGGTTGTCGCATCATCGACATCCACGAATACCTGCTGGAAAAAGGTCTCAAGCTGCCAGGCTCACAGGGCTATCTCTACCACGACCCCTGCCACAGCCCCATGAAGCTGCAAGACCCCATGAAGACGGTCAAAGCCCTGGTCGGTCCCAACGTCATCAAAAGCGAGCGCTGCTGCGGCGAGTCGGGCACCCTGGGTGTGACGCGGCCCGACATTGCCACGCAAGTGCGTTTTCGCAAAGAAGAAGAGCTGCTCAAAGACGAGGCGGCGCTGCGCGCCACGGGCGCGGTTGACGCCCAAGGCCCCATGAAAATCCTCACCAGCTGCCCCAGCTGCTTGCAAGGCCTCTCGCGCTACGGCCAAGACCTGCAAAACGGGCTTTTGGAAGCCGACTACATCGTGGTGGAGATGGCCGAAAAGATTCTGGGCCCCGACTGGATGCCCGCCTACGTGGAAGCGGCCAACCATGGCGGCATAGAGCGCGTGCTGGTCTGAACGCCAGCGGCCTTTTTTATTGATTGAGGACACACCTATGGCAGGACTTCAAGCAGGCGCCCCCACGCCCACCGCTATCACGGTGCACGGCCAGTCGCGCGTGCTGGAAGTGGCCTTTTCCGATAAATCGGTTTTTCGCATTTCTTTTGAGTTGATGCGCGTTTACTCGCCCTCGGCCGAAGTGCAGGGCCACGGCCCAGGCCAAGAGGTGCTGCAAACCGGCAAGCGCGAAGTGGACTTGGTGCAGATCGAGTCCGTCGGCAATTACGCGGTCAAGCCCACATTTTCTGATGGCCATGACAGTGGCCTGTTTTCTTGGGACTACCTCTACCACCTTGGCAAAAACCAGGACAGCCTGTTTGGCGATTACCTGCAGCGCCTGCAAGCCGCAGGCGCTCACCGCGATGCGCCCATGCAAGGGGCAGGCGGCGAGCAAGCTTGCGCCAGCCACTGAGCCCCCGCTTTCGCCATTGACTTGGAATCAGCCATGAGCCGCACCCATTTTGGATTTGAAACCGTCGACGAGCGCGACAAAGCCAGCCGTGTGCGCGGCGTGTTTGACTCGGTCGCGCCCAAGTACGACCTGATGAACGACCTCATGTCCGGTGGCTTGCACCGGGCCTGGAAGGCCTACACCGTGCTGGTGGCCAATGTGCGACCAGGCCAGTCGGTGCTCGATATCGCCGGCGGCACGGGCGACTTGGCGCTGGCTTTTGCCCCCAAAGTCGGCAAAACCGGCCGTGTGGTGCACACCGACATCAACCAAGCCATGCTGCGCGAAGGCCGCAACCGCCTGCTCGACCAGGGCGTGGCCTTGCCCACCTTGGTCTGTGATGCCGAGTTTTTGCCCTTTCCGGACGCCAGCTTTGATGTGGTGACCGTGGCCTTTGGCCTGCGCAACATGACCCACAAAGAACAAGCCCTGGCCGAGATGTGCCGCGTGCTCAAGCCCATGGGCCGGTTGCTGGTGCTGGAGTTTTCCAAGGTGGCCAAGCCCTTGGAAAAGGTTTACGACTGGTATTCCTTCAAAGTCCTGCCGCGCCTGGGGTCTTTGGTCGCCGGTGACGATGCCAGCTACCGATACTTGGCCGAATCTATTCGCATGCACCCGGATCAAAACATGCTCAAAGCCCTGATGCAGCAAGCCGGCTTCGGCCATGTGGACTGCCACAACCTCACTGCGGGTGTGGTTGCATTGCACGTGGGCATCAAGTGCTGAAACAATAGTTCATAGTTGTATCAACGGGATACTTGTTCCCCAACCTTTTAAAGGAGACCCCATGAGAATTTGGTCCGCCATAATGGCTGCTGCTGTGACTCTCACAATGGCTTTTGGTTCTGTCAACGTCGAGGCCAAGCGCCTGGGCGGTGGCGGCTCTAGCGGTAAACAATCGTCCAACGTGACGCAGCGCGAGGCCAAGCCGGCCACGCCTGCTGCGCCCGCCGCCAGCCCTGCGGCTGCCGCACCGCGCAAGCCCTGGGGTGCCATGCTTGGCGGTCTGGCTGCCGGTCTGGGCTTAGCCTGGCTCGCCAGCAGCCTGGGCATGGGCGAGGCTTTTGGCCAAATCTTGATGTTTGGCCTGCTTGCCTTGGCCATCATGGTGGTGGTCGGTTTGGTCATGCGCAAAATGCGCGCTGGCCGCCAAGGCGCTTCGCAGCAGTCACCCTTCGCCTTTCAAGGTGCAGGCTCTGCCAGCACGCCCACCCAGTACAGCCCCAACAACGTCGGCAACGACGCCTCGGCCCGCCCCTGGGAGCAAACCGCCACGCGTTTTGAGGGCAGCGCTCCTGCCGCTTCGGCCAGTTCTGCCAGCACCGGTGGTTCCATGATCGGCTCGGCCCTGAACGTCCCCCAGTCCAGCTGGGTCATTCCCGCAGGCTTTGACGTGCAAGGCTTCTTGGATGCGGCCCGGCAGAACTTCACCACCTTGCAAGACGCTTGGGACCGTTCGGACATTGCCGCTCTGCGCGTGATGATGACAGACGACATGCTCGAGCAAATCAAAACCCAGCTGGCCGAGCGCGAGTCGCAGACCGGCGGCGCTGTCAACAAAACTGACGTGCTGACGCTTGACGCCCAGCTCTTGGGCATTGAGGAACTCGACGACGCTTACCTGGCCAGCGTGGAGTTCTCCGGCATGATCCGTGAAGACCAGTCCGCCGGCCCCAGCCCCTTCCGCGAGGTTTGGAACATGACCAAGCCCCGTCACCGCGCCGGCGGCTGGCTGGTGGCGGGCGTGCAAGCCCTCCAGTAAGCTGCAGGGCTTCGCCGGCCTGGCCCAAGCCACCGGCGATTTATCCGTCAAAATCGGGGACGTATGACCCACACGTCCCCGATTTCATTTGTGCAGTCCCTTTTTCGGTCCGCGGCTGACCACATTTCGCCCCCGCAGTGGCTGGTAGACGAGGGCCAGCAGCGCCTGGTTTTGCTTTTAAACCATGTGCTGATGCAAGAGCCCGAGGCCCAAGCCCGCTTGGCCCGCAAGAAAGGCAGCGTCATCCAGGTGCGCTGGGGCTTTTTTTCTCTCAGCCTGCAGCTCACTCCCGCAGGGCTGGTCAACGTGGCTGATGCGTCCCGCTCGCCCGACTTGGTGCTGTCTCTGGAGGACCAGCCGCCCTGGACTGTGGCCCGCCAAGTGCTGCAAGGTCAGCGCCCCTCTGTGCAAATTGAAGGCGACGTGCAGCTCGCTGCCGAACTGGCCTGGCTGAGCGACAACCTGCGCTGGGACCTGGAAGAAGACTTGGCACGCCTCTTGGGCGACATTCCCGCCCATGCCCTGGCCGATGCGGGCCGCAAGCTGGTGGCCGCACTCGGGCCCTGGCTGGCCAAGGTGATGCCCTCACCGAGCGCCGCTGCCCCGACATCGGTCAGCGCTTTCAGGGCGGGCGCATGAAGCGCCTGTTTCGCGGCATCTTCATTATTTGGACCGTGCTGCGCTACGGCCTGGACGAGCTGGTGCTTTCTAGCTTTGAGCGGCCCGGCCTGCGCTTGCTCACCCGCATCGTCTCTGTGGGGCGCGATTTGCGCCAGCCCAAGGGCGTGCGGCTGCGCCTAGCCCTGCAAAGCTTAGGTCCCATTTTCGTCAAGTTTGGCCAGGTGCTCTCCACCCGGCGTGACCTCCTGCCGGCCGAAATTGCCGACCAGTTGGCCCTTTTGCAAGACCAGGTGCAGCCTTTTGACTCCAATGTGGCAGTGGCCATCATCGAGCGCTCTTTTGGCCGCCCGCTGGACCAGATTTTTGCCACCTTCGAGCGCCAACCCGTGGCCAGCGCCTCCATCGCGCAAGTTCACTTTGCCACTTTGCCGCAGGGGCGTGAGGTGGCTGTCAAGGTCTTGCGGCCAGGCATGCTGGGCCTGATTGAAAAAGACCTGGCCCTCATGCACATGATGGCCGGCTGGGTGGAGCGCCTGTCGGCCGACGGCAAGCGCCTCAAGCCCCGCGAGGTGGTGGCCGAGTTCGACACCTACCTCCACGACGAGCTCGACCTGCTGCGCGAGGCCGCCAACGCCGCGCAGCTGCGCCGCAACATGCAGGGACTGGACCTGGTCATGATCCCCGAGATCGTCTGGGACTACTGCATGCCCGATGTGATGGTCATGGAGCGCATGAAGGGCGTGCCCATCAACCAGGTGCAGCGCCTGCGCGAGGCCGGGGTGGACATCAAAAAGCTTGCCCGCGACGGCGTGACCATCTTTTTCACCCAGGTCTTCAGAGACGGGTTTTTCCACGCCGACATGCACCCCGGCAACATCCAGGTGAGCCTGGCGCCCGAGACCTTTGGCCGCTACATCTCGCTGGACTTTGGCATTGTGGGCACGCTCAACGAGGTCGACAAAGAGTACCTGGCGCAAAACTTCACGGCCTTTTTCCGGCGCGACTACAAGCGCGTGGCCGAGCTGCACATCGAGTCGGGCTGGGTGCCTGCGGCCACCCGGGTAGACGAGCTCGAGTCCGCCATTCGGGCCGTGTGCGAGCCTTACTTTGACCGCCCGCTCAAAGAAATCTCGCTGGGCTTGGTGCTCATGCGCCTCTTTCAAACCTCGCGCCGCTTTCAGGTGGAAATCCAGCCGCAGTTGGTGCTGCTGCAAAAAACCCTGCTCAACATCGAGGGACTGGGCCGCGACCTGGACCCCGATCTCGATTTGTGGAGCACGGCCAAGCCCTTTTTAGAAACCTGGATGCTCGAACAAGTGGGCCCCGCCAAGCTCTGGGCCCAGCTCAAGGCCGAGGCGCCGTTGTATGCGAAGCTGCTGCCCGCACTGCCCCGCGTGCTGCATCATTTCCTGAGCCAGCCGCACTCTGGCAAGCAGCGCGACCTGGAGCAGCTGATTGCCGAGCAGCGCCGCACCAACCGGCTGCTCCAAGCCATTGTTTACGGCGGGCTGGGTTTCTTTTTGGGCATGGTCGCCATGGAATGGCTGAGCGCCATGCCGGGGGGCTGAGCCCAGACGGTTGGTCGCTGCTTGCCCTTGGCCTTGCCCAGGTCTTTAAACCGGCCTGCCCGCCTATAATTTCGGGTTTTGTACCGTTCTGCTGGCAGTTTCCAAGGCCAGGCGCCTAATCAGGCAGGGCGGTCCATTTTTTCAAAGAACTCTCCAAAGCAATGCCAATTTACGCCTACAAATGTGATTCCTGCGGGCATGCCAAAGACGTGTTGCAAAAAATTTCCGACGATCCCCTGAGCGTGTGTCCCCAGTGCGGCGCGGCCAGTTTCACCAAGCAAGTCACTGCAGCGGGCTTCCAACTCAAAGGCTCGGGCTGGTACGCCACCGACTTCAAGGGCGGCGCGGCCCCCAGCGCCCCGGCGGCTGACAAAGAGCCCTCGCCTGCGGGCAATGCTTCAGACACTGCCGCCCCTGCCGCTCCCGCAGCTTCTGCGCCCGCCGCCGCAGCCCCCGCACCTGCGGCTGCACCTGCCTCCAAGGCCGACTGATGGCTGCCTTGCGCCGCTGGTTGCTCGCGGGCCTGTTGGTCCTGGTGCCCCTGATCATCACGGTCTGGGTGCTCAATTGGGTGGTGTCCACCCTGGACCAAACCCTGCAAATTTTGCCCGCCGCTTGGCAGCCAGACCGCTTGCTGGGCGTGCACATTCCCGGCTTTGGCGTGCTGCTGGCCTTGGCCATCGTGCTTGTCATAGGCGGTGTGGCCAGCAACTTTTTGGGCCGCAAACTGGTCAGCTGGTGGGACGCGCTGCTCGGCCGTATTCCCATCGTCAGGTCCATTTATTCCAGCGTCAAGCAGGTCTCGGACACCTTGTTTTCTGAGAACGGCAACGCCTTTCGCCAAGCCTTGCTGGTGCAGTGGCCGCGCCCCGGCGTGTGGACCATTGCCTTTCAAACCGGCACGCCAGGCGGCGGCATCATGGACCACCTGGACGGCGAGTACCTCAGCGTTTATGTGCCTACCACGCCCAACCCCACAGGCGGCTATTTTGTGATGCTCAAAAAGTCCGACTGTGTGGAGCTGGCCATGTCGGTGGACGAGGCCCTGACCTATGTCATCTCCATGGGCGTGGTCGCCCCAGGCACGCCTGCCAGCAAGTAATCTTCACCTCTTTTGAGGTCCCCACAGCCGTGGCCCTCAACTCCGAGTTCAACTGCGAGTGTTTATGTCCAAGGTCTCCATCGCCTCCCAAATGCGTTCCCACTACTGCGGTCTGGTCACCGACGAGCTGATGGGCCAGACCGTCACCTTGTGCGGCTGGGTCAACCGCCGCCGCGACCATGGTGGCGTGATTTTTGTGGACCTGCGCGACCGTGAAGGCTATGTGCAAGTGGTTTGCGACCCCGACCGCGCCCAAATGTTTGCGGTGGCTGAAGACCTGCGCAACGAGTTTTGCATCCAGGTCAAGGGCCTGGTGCGCCAGCGCCCCGAGGGCACGGAAAACACCGGCCTGAAAAGCGGCAAGATCGAGGTGCTCTGCCACGAGCTGGTGGTGCTCAACCCCAGCGTCACGCCGCCCTTCCAACTCGACGACGACAACCTCTCAGAGACCACCCGGCTGACGCACCGGGTGCTGGACCTGCGCCGCCCCTACATGCAAAACAACCTCATGCTGCGCTACCGCGTGGCCATGGAGACGCGCAAGTTTTTGGACGCCAATGGCTTTATTGACATTGAAACCCCCATGCTCACCAAGAGCACGCCCGAGGGCGCGCGCGATTACTTGGTGCCCAGCCGCGTGCACGACGGCCACTTTTTTGCGCTGCCGCAGTCGCCCCAGCTGTTCAAGCAGCTGCTGATGGTGGCCGGCTTTGACCGCTACTACCAAATCACCAAGTGCTTCCGCGACGAAGACCTGCGCGCCGACCGCCAGCCCGAATTCACGCAGATCGACATTGAAACCTCCTTCATGGGGGAGCAAGACATCCGTGACATGTTCCAAGGCATGATCGCCAGCATCTTCCAAACCACCATGGGCGTGGACCTGGGCGAGTTCCCCGTCATGCCTTACAGCGAGGCCATGCACCGCTTTGGCTCCGACAAGCCCGACCTGCGCGTGAACTTGGAGTTCACCGAGCTCACCGAGTTCATGAAAGACGTGGACTTCAAGGTCTTCAGCGGCCCCGCCACCACCCCGGGCGGGCGTGTGGTCGCCCTGCGCGTGCCCGGCGGCGCCGCGATGAGCCGCGGTGAGATTGACGGCTTCACCGAATTCGTCAAGATCTATGGCGCCAAAGGCTTGGCCTGGATCAAAGTCAACGACGCAAGCAAGGGCCGGGAAGGTCTGCAAAGCCCGATTGTCAAAAACATCCACGACGCGGCCTTGGCCGAGATCGTCCAGCGCACAGGCGCACAAAACGGCGACCTGCTGTTCTTTGGCGCCGACAAGGCCAAGGTCGTCAACGACAGCATAGGCGCGCTGCGCCTGAAAGTGGGCCACAGCGAGTTTGGCAAAAAAACCGGCCTCTTCACCAAAGGCTGGAAGCCGCTGTGGGTGGTGGACTTCCCCATGTTTGAGCACGACGAAGAAGGCCAGCGCTGGAGCGCGGTGCACCACCCCTTCACCGCCCCCAAAGACGGCCATGAAGACTACATGGACAGCGACCCCAGCCGCTGCATTGCCAAAGCCTACGACATGGTGCTCAACGGCTGGGAGTTGGGCGGCGGCTCCGTGCGTATTCACCGCGCCGAGGTGCAAAGCAAGGTGTTCTCGGCCCTGAAAATCGGCCCTGAAGAAGCCCAGCAAAAATTCGGCTTCCTGCTCGACGCCCTGCAGTACGGCGCCCCCCCACACGGCGGCCTGGCCTTTGGCCTGGACCGCCTGGTCACGCTCATGACGGGCGCCGACTCCATCCGCGACGTGATTGCCTTTCCCAAAACCCAGCGCGCCCAAGACCTGCTCACCCAGGCTCCTGGCCCGGTCGATGAAAAGCAGCTTCGCGAACTCCACATTCGCTTGCGCAACGTGGCGGTGGATTAAGGCCGCGAACCCACAAGTCGCTCATGCCCTTGGCTGGTCTGAAGGGTGGACGCCATGTGTTTATAAACAAGGCAAGCAGTCAAGGATGTGCGTACACACCAGCGACTCCACCTGAGAGCTCGCGCCATGGCCCAAGCTTCCACGCCCACCCTCTTCAAAATCCCCCGCTCCGTGCTGGTGGTCATCCATACGCCCGAGGCCCAGGTCTTGCTTATTGAGCGCGCAGGCCAGCCCGGGTTTTGGCAAAGCGTGACGGGCTCGCTGGACTTTGAGGACGAGTCTTTTGCGCAAGCGGCCCAGCGTGAGGTGGAAGAAGAAACTGGCATTTCGGCCCCGCTGGGTGCCTTGGTCGACTGGCATTTGAGCAACACCTACGAGATATACCCGGCCTGGCGCCACCGCTATGCGCCTGGGGTGGTGCACAACACCGAGCAGGTGTTCAGCCTGTGCGTGCCGGCGGCCACGCCGGTGAGGCTGAGTGCGCGCGAGCACCAGGCTTGGCAGTGGCTGGATTGGCGGGCGGCCGCTGACGCATGCTTTTCAGCCTCTAATGCAGAAGCCATTCTTTGGTTGCCCAGGTTTTACGCCGCACGGCCTGCCGCCTGAGGGCGCGGCGTGCAAAATCTAAAAGTCGCTGCGCAGCGCCCTTTTAGCGCACAGCTGAGCTGACTTTGCCTTTGACCGTGAACCACGCCCCTTCCGAATTGACAGCGTCTGCGCAGGCCTTTGAGTTGCTGCAGGGTGGGCGCGAGTTTTTTCCGGCGCTCATCCGTGCGCTGGACGCCGCGCGCACTTGGGTTCAGCTGGAAACCTATGTGTTTGACCTCCATGGTGCGGGCTCAGAGGTGGCCCAGGCCTTGATGCGCGCAGCCCGCCGGGGCGTGACGGTGCAGGTGCTGGTGGATGGGGTGGGTTCCCAGCCGCTGGCGGCGCCATGGCAGCAGCAACTGGTCCAGGCGGGCGTGCAGTGGCAGGTTTACCTGCCGGTGCGCGGCACCTGGGGCAAGCTGCGCTTGTTGCTGGTGCCTGGCCGCTGGCGGCGGCTGCACCGCAAGCTGTGCGTGATTGACCAGCAGCTGCTTTTTTGTGGCGGCATCAATGTGCTGGACGATCTGTACGACCCCAACCACGGCCAACTGGCCGCGCCGCGCTTTGACTTCACGGTGCAGGTGACCGGTGCGGTGGCCAGGCAGGCCGCTGACGCCATGGCCAGCCTGTGGTGGCGCGTGCAGGCCGGGGACAGCGTTCGCCACCGGCAATTGGCGCAGGCCTGGGACGCCGTGCGCGAAGCTGGGCAACTGGCCCGGGGTGGCCCAGACTGGCGTGGGCCAGCAGGCGGGGGGCGCAGCCATGGCCGTGACCACATGCTCAGGCCCCATGGCCGGGCTGGCGCCCTGCCAGTCAGCCGTGCTTGGTTGGTCTTGCGCGACAACCTGCGCCACCGCAAGGACATTGAGCGCGCTTACCGCCGCGCCGTGGGCCGGGCGCGCGAGGAGGTGCTGATCGCCAACGCCTATTTTTTGCCGGGCGGGCGCCTCAAGCGTGCGCTGGTGCAGGCGGCGCGCCGCGGCGTCAAGGTCACGCTGCTGCTGCAAGGGCGCTACGAATACTTTATGCAGTTCCATGCCGTGCGATCGGTCTACCAAGCGCTGCTGGAGGCGGGCGTAGACATTCACGAGTACGAGACCAGTTTTTTGCATGCCAAGGTGGCGGTGGTCGACGGGCATTGGGCCACGGTGGGCTCGTCCAACCTGGACCCCTTGAGCCTGTTGCTGGCGCGCGAGGCCAACGTGGTGGTGGACGACCGCGCCTTTGCCGCCACCTTGCGTGCCCACCTGGTGGCGGCCATGGCCAGCCAGGGCCGCCGAGTCGAGCCCGACGCGCATGGCAGCCGGCCCTGGCGCCAACGTTTTTTAGACCAACTGGCCTACCGGCTCATGCGGCTGGCCTTGCTGGTGACCGGACACCGCTACTGACATGCCGCAAGCAGGTGACTTGATCGTTCAACGGCCTGAGGGCTTGTACTGTCCTGCGGGCGACTTCTACATCGACCCCTGGCGGCCGGTGCACCGCGCCGTCATCACGCACGCCCATGCCGACCACGCCCGGCCTGGCCATGGCCACTACCTGGCGGCAGTCCCCGGCGAAGGCGTGCTGCGCGCCCGCTTGGGCGACATCTCGCTGCAAAGCCTGGCCTACGGCGAGCGCATCGTGCACCACGGGGTGGAGCTGTCTTTGCACCCTGCCGGCCATGTGCTGGGCTCGGCCCAGGTGCGGCTGGCCCATGGCGGCCAGGTGTGGGTGGCCAGCGGCGACTACAAAGTGGCACCCGACGCCACCTGCACGCCTTTTGAGCCGGTGCGCTGCCATGTGTTCATCACCGAGTCCACCTTTGGCCTGCCCATTTACCGCTGGCGACCAGACGCAGAACTGTTTGCCAGCATCAACGCCTGGTGGGCGGGCAACGCGGCGCTGGGCCGGGTGAGCCTGCTCATGGCCTACAGCTTTGGCAAGGCGCAGCGTCTGCTCAGCGGGCTGGACGCGGCCGTGGCGCCCCTCTTGGTGCACCCGGCGGTGGCCGCCTTGAACCAGGCCTACATGGCTGCAGGCGTGCGCCTGCCCCCCACCCAACCCTGGAGCGCCTGGGGCACGCCAGCCCAGGCTCAGCAAGCGGGCCTGGCCGGGGCCTTGGTGCTGTGCCCGCCCAATGCGGTGACGCCTGCGCTGCGGCGCCGCCTGGGCGAGAGTTCTGACGCCTTTGCCAGCGGCTGGATGCAGCTGCGCGGCGCGCGGCGCCGGGCAGGTTACGACAGGGGCTTTGCTCTTAGCGACCACGCCGACTGGCCCGGCCTGCACGCGGCCATTGCGGCCACCGGGGCCCAGCGCGTCATCGTCACCCACGGCAGCGTGCCTGTCATGGTGCGCCACCTGCATGAGCAGGGTTTGCAGGCCGAGGCCTTTGACACCCAGTACGGCGACGAGCAGGCCGAGTTGGCAGCGCAGACTGAGCACGTGGAGTCGCCTGAGTCACAGGCCCAGGCTGATTTGATCGCCGCTGACACCCCGGACCAGGCTGCATGAAGCGCTTTGCCCAGCTCTACGCTGAGCTCGATGCCACCACCTCCACGGCGGCCAAGGTGGAGGCGCTCGAGCGCTACCTGGCCCACGCGCCCGCCGCCGATGCGGCCTGGGCCGTGTATTTTTTGTCAGGCGGCAAGCCCCGGCAGGTGGTGCGCACCTCGGTGCTGCGGGCGCTGGCCTGCGAGCTGGCGGCCTTGCCCGACTGGTTGTTTGAGGCCAGCTACCAAGCCGTGGGGGATCTGGCCGAAACCATTGCCAATGTGCTGCCCCCGGGCAGCGGTACCGACGACGCCCCGCTGGCCGAATGGGTGCAAGAGCGCATGCTACCGCTGCGCGGCATGGCCGAGCCTGAGCTGCAAGCGCAGGTGCGTGCACAGTGGGCGGGCCTGGACAGCTTGGGCCGCATGCTGTGGGTCAAGCTGGCTGGGGGCGGCTTTCGGGTGGGCGTGAGCCGTTTGCTGGTGCAGCGCGCCTTGGCCGCCCACGCCCAACTGGAGGCCAGCCTGGTGGCCCAGCGCATGATGGGCTACACCGACGGCAAAACGCCACCCACGGCCAGCGCCTTCGCCGCCCTGGTGGCACCCCAGGGCAGCGCCGCCTCACCCGGAAGTGACGGCCGGCCTTACCCGTTTTTTTTGGCCCACGCGCTGACCCTGCCCCCGCAAGACGGCAACATGGGCACGGTCGCCGAGTGGCTGCTGGAGTGGAAGTTCGACGGCATGCGCGCCCAACTGGTCAAGCGGGCCAGCCAAGTGTGGCTGTGGTCCCGGGGCGAAGAGCTGGTGAGCGAGGCCTTTCCAGAGTTGCAGGCCCTGGCCCAGCGCCTGCCTCAGGGCACGGTGCTCGATGGTGAGATTTTGGCGTGGCTGGGGGCCGCACCTGAGCCAGTCATGGGCAATGAAGCTTGGGAGCTTGGTCAAGGCAGCGGCCCGGCGCCCTTTGCTGTGTTGCAGCAGCGGCTGGGCCGCAAGCGCCTGACGGCCCAGCTGCTGCAAAGCGCGCCCGTGGTGTTTGTGGCTTACGACCTGCTGGAAGAAGCCGGTCAAGACCTGCGCCAGCGCCCGCAGGGCGAGCGCCGCGAGCGCCTGCAAGCCTTGCTGGCCACCGGCCCATTTGCTGTCTCGCCCCGCGTCCAAGAAGCCAGCTGGCCCGCTGTGGCCGCCCGACGCGAGGCCGCGCGCGAGTTGGGCGTGGAAGGGCTGATGCTCAAGCGCCTGGACTCGGCCTACGGCGTGGGCCGCACCCGCACCCAGGGCCTGTGGCTCAAGTGGAAGACCGAACCCATGGTGATTGACGGCGTGCTTGTTTATGCCCAGGCGGGCCACGGCAGGCGCGCCTCGCTCTACACCGACTACACCTTTGCTGTGTGGAACCGCGCGCCCAGGGGCGAGCAAGAGGCGCAAGCCGTGATTGACGCCATTGCTGCCGGTCACCCCTTGCCCGCCCAAGCTGGCGTGCCGCTGGCTGAGCAGCCCTTGCAGCTGGTGGCCTTTGCCAAGGCGTATTCGGGTTTGAGCGATGCGCAGTTCAAGCAGGTGGACGCGGTCATTCGCCGCAGCACCCTGCAAAAATTCGGCCCCGTGCGCAGCGTGCGGCCCAGCTTGGTGTTTGAACTGGCTTTTGAAGGCATTCAAGAAAGCCGCCGCCACAAAAGCGGCGTGGCCCTGCGCTTTCCGCGCATGACCCGCCTGCGCACCGACAAACCACTGCACGAGGCCAACACCTTGTCAGATTTGCAAGCGCTTATTGCACTGGGCAAGGTTTAGACCGTGCCAGTGCCCTCCCCGACTTCCTCCCTCCCCCTCTGGGGGAGGGAGGAAGTCGGGGAG
>Ga0209550_10000183_pt1 | contig 54895 bp, 57 predicted proteins | sample LauGreSuBDMM15SN_2_FD_187567 | JGI IMG/M metagenome (GOLD analysis project Ga0209550, IMG submission 187567) | Freshwater lake microbial communities from Lake Michigan, USA - Su13.BD.MM15.SN (SPAdes) (version 5) | ecosystem: Environmental > Aquatic > Freshwater > Lake | place: Lake Michigan...
TCGTCAATATCATGATTGTCATACGCGATATCGTCGCTGATCGCCGCGACCTGCGCCTCCAACGAAGGCCAATCGGTCAGATTTAAGTCAAACCCTGCGTTCACATCGGCCAAGGCCCAACCGGGATTGGCCACTGGACCATTATGTTTGGCGAGCCCCTCCAGCAGTTCCCAGCTTAAGTTCAAGCCCGGCCATGACGGATAAGGCGATTCCAGCAGCGTCAGTGTACGCAGCGTCTGCGCATTATGGTCGAACCCGCCAAAGGGCTTCATCGCCTCTTCAAGCGCATCCTCGCCCGCATGGCCGAAGGGCGGATGGCCAATATCATGGGCCAGACACAAGGCCTCGGTCAAATCCTCATTCAAGCCCAGCGCGCGGGCAATTGTCCGGCCAATTTGCGCTACCTCCAGACTGTGGGTCAGGCGGACACGAAAATGGTCCCCATCGGGGGAGATAAAAACCTGCGTCTTGTGACGCAGGCGGCGAAAGGCGATCGAATGAATGATACGGTCACGGTCCCGCTGAAAAATATCGCGTGGTCCGCGCACATCGCTTGACGGTTCGGCATGCAGCCGACCTCGGCTGCGGTCAGGAAAGGAAGCATAAGGGGCAAGGTGCGACATGCCGCGCTTATGCCGCCAAGTGCCGCGAACCGGAAGCCGCTATTTTGTTTTCAACGGATTAACGACCTCGCCAATCTGGCTTTTCCACATAAACGCGCCACCACCGGCGTTTTTATAGTCGCCTTCCCATTTCTTCGCCGCTTTCAGGTCAGGAAACGGACCAACCAACAGCCGGTCCGTCCTGCCCCATTCGGACGTGTATGGGCTTCGGGATTTGAGCAAAGCCGAATATGTCTTGATGAGTTTGCGATAATCAAAGCCAAGGGCATTGGCGTTTCCTGTCGCAATCTGCACCCAGTAGCGCGCAGGATGGTCCTTTTCGGCTTTGGCTTTGGCCGCAATCTTGGGGTCAACCTTGGCAACCTTGACTGGCTCTGCCGTCGCCTTGGGTGCCTGTGGTTTCAATTTTTTCAAATCGACTGGAACTTGCGAAGGCTGTTGTTCGCTCTCCGGAATATCAATGGCCTCCACAATTGCGCTCAGATTAAAGCTGGAGGAACCAACTGGCAGCGCAGGCACGGTTTCAGGCGTTTGCTCAGTAACAGCGAGCGCCTGCGATAGCGGGAGTGCATCCACTGTTAAACCGCCGCTTTGGGTTATTACTGGCGTAATAGCATCGGGCAAAGTAGGCGTAGGCGCAGGCGCAGGCGTCAGCGTGCTTGCCGGCCTTGGCAATGCTGCACTGACCAATGAGCGCGCAGTTTCAGGCACCGGCAGCGCATTGTTGCTCACACCCGCAATCCGGGAGGTTTGCGTGTCCTCGGTTTTGGTCCGCGCGGCGGCCGTGCTTGGACGGGACGTGTCTGCCCTGGCCAGCTTTTGTGCTTCGGGAATATTGGCAACTACCGTCTGAATTTCCGTCCGATCCTGCGCCTTTTGGTCACGTTTAACATCAGGCTTCGGGGTGTTTTTGCTGTCGCGCGCAGGCGTAGATTTCGGTCCAAGCGCAGCGCCCGACGGAATAAGGCGATTATCGCCGGAAACGACGGGCACCTGCGGCAGCGCCGATGCAATGCGCCGGACTTGTTCACTGTCACGCCCGACCGATTGACGCGTCGGGAAATGCCCCAAATGGATTGCCGCTGCCTTCTGCGCAGGCGTCAGCGAAGGCATCAGCCGGAAAAAACCTTCCATACGCAGCGCCGAACTTGCATCCATAAACCCTTGTGCAACTTTCGACGATTCACGCAAGTCTCCTCGGGCCGCCAGCATGAACGCCCGGGCACGCCATGCAGTGGCACTGTTGCGTTGCAGCAGCGGTAGCAGCATCGCATCAGCGGGCTCTTTTTGTCCCGCTAAAGACAAGGATACCGCTTGGCGAATGATGAGGTCGTCCGAGATGGACGCTGTTCGCGCCAATTTATAGTCCTGCTGCGCACGGCCAAAATTACCCAACAGGTCGAAAGCTAATGCACGGTCCAGCGCAATTGAACGCTCACTCGCGCCAAGGCGGACGGCTTGATCAAACAAACGCAGTGCTTCAAACGGATTTTCCGTGCGCACGGTCGCCGTCGCCAGACCTGACACGATACGGCTGTTCCCGGGGCGAAGCGCATTGGCACGCGTGAAGAAGTTCAAAGCGGCGTTAGCGTCGCCCAAGGCAAGCGACGCATTGCCAGCATCGGCCATGGCATCAGCATCAGAAGGATTAAAAGATATCCGGCGCATGGCTGCACGCAACTCGACTGCACCAGCGGGCTCCGAACTTATGGGTACAGCAGGCGTTGCCTGATCCAGCGCCTCAAGCGCGCTTTCATCAACGGCTTGCGCGAACACGCCGGATGAAAAAGCGAGCGCACAGAATATCCCTGCACCACGTAACATTGTCACATTCATTCGCCCTTATTGGAATGTCGATGGCCGGACGCAAAGCATGTTTACGCAATGCTCCGACAAACGGTTGCCTAAAGCGGACGAAATGACACTGCGCTGCGCACGCAGCTTAGAGTCAGGACCACTTAATTTAAGTGGTCCTGACCTTAGGAGTTGTTCTGCCTATCGAGAAAACGCGGAACACCGTTGCTGCTCGCGCCATCTTGGCCCTTGTCATCGTCATCATCGGACCGGGAAAGACCGCGTGACAGGTTCGACATACGTTCAAACAACGTGGCACCTGTCGGAATGCGGGGTGCCGCACGCTCAGGCGCCTGCGTTACATCGACAGGTGCAGGCGATGGTGCATTTGCATCTTCCGGAGTGTTCAGTTCAAGCGCATCTGCGCCTGCCCAAGATGCAGAGGAAAAGGTGCTCGACCCGGGCGACTGTTCCTTGCCGTCCGTAATGGCTTCTTCATCCACGTCGGGCGCTTCGAAATCGCTGCCGAGGACCAAGCTGTCGTCGTCGTCTGGTTCCGCAATCGCGTCTGGTTCTTCAACTGGCGCGGAATTGGTGGATTCAAATAAAGGCGGTATTGGCGCAGGGGCCGCCGCAACTGGCTCAGGTGCCGGACGGCTGACCGGAAATGGCGTTCGCGATTGCGTTGCTGGTGATGCGGCAATGCCTTCATTGTCGATACCGGTTGCAACAACCGAAACGCGGATTTTGCCGTTCAGATTTTCATTGAACGCCGATCCCCAGATGATGTTGGCATCGGGGTCAACAAGCTCCCGGATATAGTTCGCAGCTTCGTCAACTTCCATCAGGCGCATGTCATCGCCGCCCGTAATCGACACGATAACGCCCTTTGCACCTTGCATCGAAACGCCGTCGAGCAGCGGGTTGGCGATCGCCCTCTCCGCAGCTTCAAGCGCGCGGCCATCGCCTTCGGCTTCGCCAGTGCCCATCATCGCCTTGCCCATTTCATGCATGACAGACCGCACATCGGCAAAATCGAGGTTGATGAGGCCAGGCATAACCATCAGGTCAGTGATACCGCGAACGCCCTGTTGCAGAACTTCGTCAGCAAGCAAGAATGCCTCTTTAAACGTCGTGTTCGGGTTGGCGACCAAAAACAGGTTCTGGTTCGGAATAACGATCAGGGTGTCAACATGCTGTTGCAGTTCAGCAATGCCGGATTCTGCCGAGCGCATCCGGCGCGATCCTTCAAAAAGGAACGGCTTAGTGACCACGCCAACGGTCAGTATGTTCATTTCACGCGCGGCCTGCGCAATGACTGGAGCAGCACCGGTTCCAGTTCCACCACCCATGCCAGCCGCGATGAAGCACATGTGGCAACCAGCCAAAGCCGCCTTCACTTGCGCAATTGTCTCTTCTGCAGCTGCGCGTCCGACCTCAGGGCGCGAACCAGCGCCAAGACCTTGCGTAATCTCGGGTCCAAGCTGAATGCGGTAATCCGCAGGCGAGGCGTTCAATGCCTGCGCATCGGTATTGGCGACAAGGAAATCGACGCCTTCAACCTTTGCTTTTATCATATTGGCAACGGCATTTCCGCCGGCACCGCCAATGCCAATCACGGCAATTTTCGGCTTCAATTCGTCAACCATTGGTGGCCCGATATTGATGCTCATAATATTATCCCCTTAGCCTCTCTGGCTCGTTCGAAAATTTACATGCTTTTTACACAAAAGTGAAACACGCACACCAGAAAATTACCCTTTTGCACAGTTTTCTATCAGAAGTTCTCACGAATCGCCCGTTTCAGCCGTTCAATCAAACTTGGCATCGATCCGCCCAAATGTTCGGTGCGCAAATCATAGCCCGATTGCAGTTCAATCCGCTCCGATGCCGCATAATGAATCAACCCGACGAGCGTTGAGAATGCGGGCCCGGAATGCGCTTCGGGAATGCTGATGAGTCCGGTGGGACGCCCAATGCGGACAGTGCGGCCTAATGCGCTCTGCATATGTTCGGCTGCACCCTTTAATTCTGCACCGCCGCCGGTCAGGACAATCTGATGCCCGGACGGCCCTGTAAAGCCAAGCGTTTTCAACGCCTTCGCAACTTCAGTCACAATAGCGTCAACGCGCTGGCACACGACCGCATTCAACTGCGCCTTGGTGATACGTGGCGCTTGATTGCCGGGTTCAACGCCATTTTCGTCAGGACCGATATCAAGCACTTCTTGATGATCGCGTGGGCTGGTCAATGCCGAACCATGAAAACATTTCAGCCGCTCCGCCTGCGCACGGCGAATGCCAAAGACCGACGCTATATCATCGGTGATGTCCGATCCGCCTTTCTGAATGGTTTCAAGTCCGACCAGCATCCCGCCAATGAACACCGACACGTTAGTTACTGCTGCGCCAAATTCGACAAGTGCAACACCAAGGTCCCGCTCTTCGGCCGTCAAACAGGCAAGACCGGTTGCAACCGGCCCAACCACGAGCGAATTAACATCCAAATGCGCCGAGCGCACGGTCATATCCATGTTACGCACCGGTGATTGGTCGGCAAGGATGACATGTACGTCAACGCCAAGCCTATCTGCGTGCAACCCAAGCGGATTTGCCACGCCGCCAACACCATCAAGCGCATATAGCGTAGGTTGGATATGCAAGGCAATTTTGCCGCCCGTCTGGATATTGGCGCGTCCGGCCTGAAGCAGTTGGTCGACATCGTCTTGCGTGATGCGGTCGCCGCCCAATTCGATTTCAACGGGTGCCAACATGCTATCGAGCCCACCCGACGACATACCGACCCAAGCCCTGTCAATGTTGAGGCCCGCAATGCGTTCGGCTTGCTCCACCGCGTGGCGGACAGACAGCTCGGCCTGTTCGACATCCGCAATGCAGCCACGGGTGACCCCGCGACTTTCGCGCTGACCAGTGCCCAGCACCAGCAGATCGCCATTTTCGGTTTGCCGGGCGATTAACGCGGACACTTTGGAGGAACCGATATCAATCGCCGAAATCAGCCGTTCGACCCGCGCCGTTTTCATGCCGTTAGTCCATTATTTTTTGATGTGATTTCGTTGTTTTCTGTGTTTTCTTTGCTTTCTTTATTTTCCACTTTAACAGATTCGGCCTTTGGTGCTTTGCGGAAATAGGCGCGATTGGGGTCGCGTAGGTCAAAATGGATAAGGTCGCGGCCAAGCAACCGGTGGACACCGTCCAACCGTGCAAAGTTCAGCAGTGCTTTAGCCGCTTCCGCCTCACCCTCTGGCAAAGCCAGCGTTTCGCCCGATTGGAACTGCAAGTCCCAGCGTCGGTTACCTATCCAGCTTGCGCCTGAAACCTGCGATTTCAACGCCGAAGCATTGTCGAGCAAGACGTTTAGCGCGACGATATGCGCATTGGCTTCATTGCCGTTCAACATCGGCAAATCGCCGCCTTCACCCGCGCGGACATGTGCCAGAACGATGCCGTTCGCGTCGATCAGCGAATATTTTCCGTTCCGTTGCCATATCGCGGCAGGCTTGCGCTCAATGATCTCTATTGCCAATGTATCGGGCAACTGCCGCGCAACGCGGGCATCCTTAATCCACCCATATTGCAGCAAGTCCGCGCGTATTTTGTCGATATCCACCAGAGGCATAGCGCGGTCTTTTTCGGCGAACACCAATTGATAGACTTTCAACTGGTCCACGCGCTCCATGCCCGTGACCGGAACGCGCTTTACTTGGAAACCAGCCTTGGCGGCCAGCGCGGCATATTGTTGATAGGCAGCGGCGGTAAGGCCAGCATATTGGGCAGCGACCAAGGCCAACAGCGTGAGCGCGGCCAATATGATCCATGTAACAACGCGCTGCAGTTCCCGTTCGGAAAAAGGCAGCATCCGCATCAACATGTCGACTCGCGACGCTTGCAGCACCTTTTGCCGTGGGCTTGGGCTTTTTGCGTGACGTTTTGCGGGCGCTTTGCGTGCGACACCAGCCATTATGCCACTGCCCCTTTAACAATCAGTGCCTCTTTGACGATGATGTCCACAAGCTGTTCGTAGCTTATGCCGACATGACGCGCTTGTTCGGGTACAAGGCTCAATGGTGTCATGCCAGGCTGGGTATTGATTTCGAGAACGAAAATGCCGTCCATGCCCGCTTCATCATCCCAACGGAAATCGGTACGTGAGGCGCCCTTGCAACCAAGCAATTGATGCGCGCGCAGGGCCGTGTCCAACATATATTGGGCAATATCCTGAGGGATTTCCGCAGGGCAAATATGTTCCGTCAACCCGTCTGTATATTTGGCATCAAAATCGTAAAAGCCGCTCTTGGGCTTCAACTCGGTCACGCACAACGCTGCGTCGCCCAGCACGGCCACGGTCAACTCGCGGCCTTTGATGAAGGGTTCCGCCAGCAACCGGTCAAATTCCAGCCAAGGCCCCTTGGCATCGCGCGCAATCGGGTTGCCGTAATTGCTGCCTTCTGTAACGATTGCGACGCCCACCGAGCTGCCTTCGTTGATAGGCTTCAGGACATAAGGACGCGGCAGTGGATCAGCAGCATATAGGCTTTCGCTGTCCAATATCGTGCCTTTCGGCATCGGGATACCAGCGGGTACGAGGCATTGTTTCGTCAATTCCTTGTCGATGGCAATAACCGACGTAACCATGCCGCTATGCGTATACGCTATGCCCATTAGGTCCAGCATGCCCTGCACCGAACCATCTTCGCCGGGAACACCGTGCAAGGCGTTGAACACAATGTCAGGGCGAAGGCCCGCAAGAACTTGTGCGACATTACGGTCCATGTCGACGCGGCTAACCTGATAGCCAAGCTTTTCAAGCGCATCGGCCACACCATTGCCGCTCATCAAGGACACAGGCCGTTCGTTCGACCATCCGCCCATCAACACCGCAACGTGAATTTGCTTACTCATTTGATTTCACCCACGCGCTGTATTTCCCAACTCAACTCAACGCCCGAATGCGCCAATACGCGGGCGCGGACCTCTTCGCCAAGCGCTTCAATATCCACGCTGGAAGCGTCACCGGTGTTGATCAAAAAATTGGTGTGTTTTTCGGACACTTGCGCGCCGCCAATTTGCAGACCCCGACATCCCGCCGCATCGACCAATTGCCACGCCTTATGTCCATCAGGATTTTTAAAGGTCGACCCGCCGGTTTTGGACCGCAAAGGCTGCGATGCTTCCCGCGATGCGCTAATCCGGTCCATCTCGGCTTGGATCGCTTCGGGTTCGCCGGGATGTCCTTGAAAGCGCGCGGCCACAATGATTGCGCCATAGGGCAGTTCGGAATGGCGGTAGCTGTAATGCAGGTCATCCACGGACAAGGTCGCCAGCGTCCCGTCGCGCATCACCACGTCGCAATCACGCAATATGTCTTTTACCTCGCCGCCATAAGCGCCGCCATTCATGCGGACAAAGCCACCGACTGTGCCGGGGATCGAGCGCAAAAATTCCAAGCCAGAGATGCCCTTATCCCGCGCGGTCGAGGATACCAATATGCCCGACGCACCCGCGCCGCACGCCAGCGTCACCGCATCTGTGCACATGACCTTGGCAAAGGCCTTGCCCAAACGGATGACAACGCCCCTGACACCGCCATCGCGGACGATGAGGTTCGAACCCAGGCCAAGCGCCATGACAGGCGTGCCAGCGTCAAGTTCGCGCAAGAACGATTGCAAGTCGGCAACGTCCTTGGGTTCAAACAATATATCCGCGCTGCCGCCCGATTTGAACCACACCAATGGTGCCAAAGGAGCATCTTGGGTCAGTCGCCCTTCTACGTGCGGCAGAAGCTGCATGGTCATGCACGCGCTGCCTTTATGGCGTCGGCGAGGCCAGCAGCCCATTTGGTGATGTCGCCAGCGCCCAAACATACGACAATGTCATGGCCCTGCAACACCTGCGCCAACTTGCCCGCCAAGTCGCCTGCGTCTGTCACGGTCGCGGCGGAACGATGCCCGCGCGCCTTTATACCATGAACCAATGAGTCTGCATCTATGCCGTCAATTGGCCCCTCACCTGCTGCATAGACTGGAGAGATGAATACCATATCGGCGTCGTTAAACGCTTGTTGGAAATCATCCATATGGTCGCGCAGCCGGGTAAAACGGTGCGGCTGTGCTACGGCAATCACCCGCCCCTGCGCGCCTTCGCGTGCAGCGGATAGCACCGCGCGGATTTCGACGGGATGGTGGCCATAATCGTCGATGATCGTGACCGCACCATCAACAAGCGCTATTTCGCCCACCTCGGTAAAGCGGCGTTTAACGCCACCAAATTTGTCGAAGCCATGCGCGACGGCTTCATCGCTCATGCCCATTTCAAGGCCCACAGCGACGGCAGCCAGCGCATTTTGCACATTGTGGCGGCCGGGCATAGGCAGGTGGATGCCCTCTATCGTCCGTTGCGACCCATCGCGTGCGCGCACGACCACATCGAAACGGTTGCCGCCGGGATGCGGGGTAACATTCTCACCGCGAATGTCGGCCTGCGCCGAAAAGCCATAAGTGATGATCCGGCGGTCGCGGATCTTGGGCAAAATCGCCTGCACTTCTGGATGGTCGAGGCACATGATCGCCGCGCCGTAAAAGGGTACGTTTTCGACAAATTCGACAAAAGCGTTTTTGATTGCGTCGAAATCACCATAATGGTCAAGATGTTCGGGGTCGATATTGGTGACAACCGCCAACGTGCCATCCAGCCGCAGGAAGCTTCCGTCGCTTTCATCGGCTTCAACCACCATCCAGTCGCTTGCACCAAGGCGTGCGTTTGAGCCGTAGCTGTTGATGATACCGCCGTTGATGACCGTCGGGTCAATGCCGCCATGGTCAAGCATCGCAGCAATCAGAGATGTCGTTGTCGTCTTGCCATGTGTGCCAGCTACGGCGACTGTATTCTTCAACCGCATCAATTCGGCCAGCATTTCGGCGCGGCGCACCAAGGGTATGCGCCGTTCCAAAGCGGCGTCGCGTTCTGGGTTGCCCGCCTTTACGGCTGTCGAGGTCACGACCACTGCTGCTTCGCCCAGATTGTCGGCGCTATGGCCAATCATCACGTTGATGCCGCGTTGGCGCAGGCCGTCGATGACATAGCTGTCGGCGATATCGCTGCCCTGCACTTGATAGCCCAAATTGTGCATCACCTCCGCAATGCCCGACATGCCGATGCCGCCAATGCCGACGAAATGCACAATCCCGATATCAGTTGGAACACCTCTCATGCTGCATTCTCTTTGGCCAGTGCGGGGGATGAACTGAAACCGCCATTTGATTGGAGTTTTGATTTTATGCCATGCATGATCGGCGCACGGCCGAAGGATTCGACCAGATCGGCAAGATCGGCAACCGCATTGGGCCGGCCGCACCTTTTAGCGGCCTTGGCTGCATTTTCCATCGCCCCAGGCTCCAATGCGATCATTTGGATCTGCTTTGCGAGTTCAACCGCCGTAAAGGCCGGCTGCGCAATGGCGCGCGCACCGCCTGCTTCGACCATTTCTTTGACGTTGTAGCTTTGGTGATCGTCGGTTGCGCTGGGCAGCGGGACCAATATTGCTGGCCGTCCAGCACATGTTAGCTCGGCAATCGTCGATGCCCCTGCCCGCGATATCACCATATGCGCCCAGCCAAGCCGTTGCGGCAGATCCGGCAAATAGGTCGCCAGCTCAGCTGGAATATCGTGGGTGGCATAAGCGGCCCGCACGGCGTCAATATCCTCCGCGCGGCATTGCTGCGTCACTTGCAAACGCCGCCGTAAACTCATCGGCAAGATCGACAATCCGTCAGGCACGACATTAGAAAGCACCGTAGCACCTTGGCTTCCGCCCGTCACCAACACGCGGAAAATGCCGTCAGGCAATAGCATTGGAAAAGGCTGGTCACGTAACACAAGCACCTCTTCGCGGACCGGGTTGCCGACCAGATGCACCTTGCGGGCATGACGCGGCGACAGGCGGAGCACGTCGGGATAAGAGGTGGCGATGGCGTTCACTTGCCGCGCGGTGAAGCGATTGACTCGGCCAAGCACGGCATTTTGTTCATGAATGATCGTCGGTATTTTCTCGGCAAAGGCACCCAATAATGCCGGAAACGCCGGATAACCGCCAAAGCCAACCACGGCGCTGGGTGCAAAATCTTCGTAAAGGCGCCGCGCCATCGCGCGCCCTTCGGCAATCGCCTTTATCCCGGGAAGCCAGCTCGCCGGATTTTTGGTGATACGGCCAGCGGGCAGCTTGTGCGTCGCCATTTTATCAGGGCAACCCGGAATTTTCGCCCCGCGTTCGTCCGTGATCAGCGCCACATGATGGCCCCGGCTGATCAATTCCTGTCCCAGCGCAAAGGCAGGAATCAAATGTCCGCCAGTACCGCCAGCGGCCAACACATAATGCCGAGAAATGGTCATGGCCTGTTTCCCTTCACCATATACAGCGAACGGTCAAGATATGGGTTTCGCTTCGTCAATGCGAGTATCAGGCCGCAGGTAATCGAGAGCGCAATGATAGACGAGCCGCCATAGCTGATGAAGGGCAAAGTCATCCCCTTTGACGGAAAAACACCCAAATTCACGGCAACATTAATCATCGCCTGTCCGCAGAATTGCGCACCGAGGCCTGTGACCGCCATCACCACAAACTGGTCTTTCTCATCCAACAGGCGGGTGATGATGCGGACCAAAATCGCGAAATACAAAATGGCAATGACCATGCAGGCCAAAAGGCCAAATTCTTCACCAATGACCGAGAAAATATAGTCAGTATGCCCCTCAGGCAGCGAATATTTCTTTATGCCGAGCCCCGGACCAAGGCCAATGAAGCCCCCGTTAGTTAAGGTGGCCAGCGCCATCTTGTCATGCGTCAGCCCCTCGGTGCCAAAAATCCAAGCGTCTATCCGCTGCGTTGCGACGGGGTAGAAATTATAGGCCAGCAAGATGAATACAATGCCGCTGATGACGAGGAACCACAAACGGCGTGCAGGCACGCCAGCGACCATCATCAGCGCAAACCACGTGCCCATGAACAAGATAGTTTGCCCAAGATCCGGTTGAAGCAACAGGAAAAAACACACAAGGCCAGTGGCGATGCTGGTAAGAAAAAGAACGGGCAAGCTTGGGTCTTTCAACCGCCAGCTTATAATCCACGCCATCATGACCGCGAAAAAGGGCTTCAGAAACTCAGACGGCTGGAGACCCGCAAAACCCGGACCAATCCATCTTTGTGACCCGTTCACCTCGCGTCCTAATAAGGGCACCAAAGCAAGCAGAACAAAAAAGACGCAGAAGCCATAGACCGCAAAACGTCGCGCTTGTTCGCGCGGATACATCGACACAAGCAGCATGACCGGGACACCAATGAGCACCCACATCAATTGCCGATAAAAGAAATAGAGCGAAGAAAGCTGCGTCGTTGAAGATGACAGGCGCTGCGCACCCGCCGGAGACGCCGCAGCAACGGCGAGCAACCCAATGGCGATCAACACCATCATTAACGACAATAACACGCGATCGAGTTCCCAAAACCAGACACCCAGAGGCGAACGGTCACCACGGCCCAAGCGGTTGGCAAAGCCGATCTTGCCGGTTTTGGCGGCGAGGACCCAAGGCGCTTCTTTGCGGTCGCTCATAATGCTTCCACAATCGCGCGGAACGCATCGCCGCGGGCTTCGAAATCTTTAAACTGGTCGAAGGACGCACAAGCAGGCGAGAGCATGATGACGTCGCCCGGCTGTGCTTGCGCTGCTGCCGAATGCACCGCTGCGCCCATCATCTCGCTGCGTTCCACAGGCATGTGCGGAGACAATAATGCATGGAACAAGGGACCGGCTTCGCCAATAGTGTAAGCCTGTACAACATGGCTAAAATTGGGAATGCATTCGTCAAGATTATCGGTTTTTGGCAAGCCGCCGACGATCCAATGCACGCGCGGATAAGCGGCCAAGGCCGGCGCAGTAGACGCCGCATTCGTTGCCTTGCTGTCGTTGATGAACAATACGCCATTCCGTTCGGCAACAACTTCCATCCGATGGGTAAGCCCGTTAAAGCTACGCATCGCTGGCCGCCATTGGGCCTCCGTCACGCCAAGCGATTCGACGATGGCAATGGCCACCGCGATATTCTGCAAATTATGTGGCCCTTGAAGCGCAGGCCATTCGGCTTGGCCCGTTACCGATTGCGGATCGGCCAGATGCACATATTCCGCCCCACGCCGCGCAAGCACTTCGTTGTACACGCGTTCGGTATCCGCATCGCCTTTGCCAAACACAGAAAATTCTTTGCCCGTCTGCATTTCAAACAATCGCGCTTTCGACGCCATATAGCCGTCATAGCCATCATAGCGGTCGAGATGGTCTGGCGAGAGGTTGATGAGCGCAGCGGCGTCGCACGCAAGGCTGTGCGTGATGTCAATTTGGTAACTGGAAAGCTCAAGCACATAAACGCCGCCTGTGGGCAGCGGCACTTGCGATAATATTGGCAAGCCAATATTGCCCCCCATGCGGACGGGAATTGACGCGCTTTCCAGCAAATGATGCACCAATGCCGTCGTCGTGGATTTTCCATTGGTTCCGGTAATGCCCACAACATGATGCGGCGGCAGGTTCGGCCGCGCCATTGCGAACAATTCGATATCCCCAATCAACGGGATGCCTGCCGCCTTTGCCTTATCAGCGATAGGGTGGCGGTTGATGGGAACGCCCGGCGAGACTACAATGGCGTCATAGCCCGTCAAGTCGCTTAGCAACGGATCGGCAATCGTCGCGATGTCCGCAACTTTGGCGCGCGCGCCTTCGTCATTGTCCCATGCCAAAACTTCTGCGCCGCCCGCGACAAGCGCATGTGCAGCCGAAAGGCCAGAGCGCGCAAGTCCCAACATTGCGAACTTCCGGTCTTTAAAGGCAGGCGTAGTAATCATCTGAGTTTGAGGGTCGATAGCCCCGCAAGCGCCAATACGAAAGCCACAATCCAAAAGCGAATGACAACAGTCGGTTCGGACCAGCCAAGCTGTTCAAAATGGTGGTGAATTGGCGCCATGCGAAAAATGCGCTTGCCGGTCCGCTTGAACCAAAACACCTGAATGATAACCGATAGCGCCTCGACCACAAAAAGCCCGCCGATAATGGCCAGCACAAATTCATGGTGCGCCACAACGGCAATTGCGCCCAGCGTGCCACCCAAGGCAAGGCTGCCGGTGTCACCCATGAACACCGAGGCGGGCGGGGCGTTAAACCACAAAAAGGCTAAGCCAGCGCCCACAATCGCGCCGCACAGCATGGCGAGGTCCCCTGCCCCCAAAAAGAACGGAATACCAAGATATTCTGCGTATTTGGCATTGCCGACCATGTAGACGATCAACATAAATGCAATGGAGGCAATGATGACGGGCATGGTCGCAAGCCCATCCAAACCGTCCGTTAAGTTCACGGCATTGCCAAAGGACACAATCACAAACGCGCCAAAAGGCACATACCACCAGCCCAAGTCGATGACAGGACCGTTGACGAAGGGCAGATATAAATTGCCGCCCGATTGCCAGACGATCAACGATACCGCGACGCCGGCAATGGCAAATTCCCACAATAAGCGGACTTTTCCGGACACGCCCTTGTGGCTGCGTTTCTTGACCTTGTCATAATCGTCGAGAAAACCGACCAAGCCAAAGCCCGCAGTCACCAATAAACAGGCCCAGACATATATGTTTTTCAGGTCCATCCACAAAAGCATCGAAATGCCGACCGACACCAAGATCATCAAGCCGCCCATCGTTGGCGTACCGACCTTGGCCAGATGCGATTGTGGCCCGTCACTGCGAATGGGTTGCCCTTTACCCTGACGAACGCGCAGCATGCTGATAAAGCGTGGTCCAATCAGCAGGCCGATGATCAGTGCCGTAGCAATCGCCGCCCCCGACCGGAAGCTGAGATAGCGGATGAGGTTAAAAATACCCGGAAACCCAAGATATTCGGCCAAAACATATAGCATCAGTTTTTCCCACTTGTCAGCGCGTTCACGATATTGGAAAGTCCCATACTATTGGAACCTTTGACCAAAACCGTGTCTGATGCGCAAAGATATTGTTGCAGAAAGACAAGAGCCTCCTGCGCGGTCGCGCAATGCGCGAATTCCTTCGGTCCCTCAACTCCTGCTTTCAACTCCTCGGCGAGAATTTCCATCTCTTTACCGACGAGGATCGCAAAATCTACCTGTGCGGCGGCCAAGGGCACGGCAAGTGCGCGATGATAATGATCGCCCTTGTCGCCCAATTCCTTCATCGAACCTAAAACCGCTATGCGCCGCCCGCCGCGCGACAGTCCCAACTGCGCAATCGTTGCGGCCATGGACGCTGGGTTGGCGTTGTAGCTTTCATCGATCACATGCACATTGCCGCCAGATATGGCCACATCATACCGCGCGCCGCGTCCGGATAGGCCGCCCATTTCGGCCATGGCCAGACCCGCAGATGCCAGATCACCGCCAGCGGCGAGCACAGCAGCCAACACGGCCATGCTGTTGGCAATCCAATGCTGACCGGGTTGGGACAAGGTGAACGACAGCGTCGCGTCACAAACTTTCGCGGTGACCAGCGTTCCATTGTGGGGCGTATTGAGATGGTCGATAACATGGACATCGGCGTCGGGGCTGAAACCAAAGGACAAGATCGAGCTGGTATATCTTTCTGCCGCAGCACGCAGGCGCGGATAATGCACATTGTCTGCGGGCAGGATAGCTGTGCCGCCGTCGACTAAGCCTTCGAATATCTCCGCCTTGGCATCGGCGATGCCGCTTTCGTCCTTGAAAAATTCAATATGCGCCGGGGCGATGGTGGTAATAATGGCAACATCAGGGCGAACAATATGGCTCAGCGCGCGCATTTCGCCTGCATGGTTCATGCCCATTTCGAATATGCCAAAGTCGCAATCTGCCGGCATCCGCGCCAGACTTAAGGGCACGCCGACATGATTGTTGTAGCTTTTCACCGAACGGTGCGCGCGACCGCGTGAACACCGGTCCAATGCGGCAAACAACGCCTCCTTCGTCCCTGTCTTGCCCGCAGAACCGGTCACGCCAATGATCTTTGCTTTGGTGCGCGCGCGCGCCGCGTGGCCCAATGCCTCCAACGCCTGCATTGTATCGGCGACAAGAATATGCGGGTGCGGCACGGGCTGCGACACAATTGCGCCCGCTGCGTCATTGGCATAGGCTTTGTCGACGAACAAATGCCCGTCGGTCTCCGCGCCCTTCAACGCCAGAAACAAGTCGCCTGTGCCGATTTCACGCGAGTCAAAAGCAACGCCAGTGGCATCAAAACGCCCCGATGCTGTGCCGCCCGTCGCTGCCAGCAGTTCTTCAAAGGTCCATAATAAGGTCATGCCGCACATTCCCGTGCAACTTCGACATCGTCAAAGGGCAAAACACGACCCATGATGATTTGCCCCTGTTCATGCCCTTTGCCCGCAATCAGGACGATGTCGTCCGGCTCGGCATGTTCAATAGCAAAGGCAATCGCGTAACGCCGGTCGCCAATTTCATGCGCGCCCTTCGCACCCGCCATGACGTCGGCGCGAATGAGCGATGGGTCTTCGCTTCTGGGGTTGTCGTCGGTGACGATCACAATGTCGGAATCCGCCACAGCCACAGCGCCCATTTCCGGACGCTTGCCGGTGTCGCGGTCGCCGCCAGCACCGAACACGGTGATGAGCTTACCCTTAGTATGGGGACGCAAGGCCGCAATGGCCGCGCGCAAGCCGTCGGGTGTATGCGCATAATCAACATAAACGGGCGCGCCGCTTTTGGTAATCACCGCGCGTTCCAAACGTCCGCGCACTGGCTGCAATCGGGCCAGATGCGACAGCAGGCTTTCGACCTCTCCACCGCTTGCCATAACCACGCCAGCCGCGACCAAAGCATTCGCGGCTTGATACGCCCCGATCAACGGGAGCTTCAATTTGTGCACATCGCCTTGAATACGCAGTTCAAGCGTCTGCCCAAGCTGAGTCGGTTGGCGCGACAATAATTGGATACCCTTGCCCTTTTCACCGACGGTAATCAGGCGGAGTTCGCGTTTGCGTGCACGGCCAATCGCTTGGTCGGACCAGACATCGTCGGCCCAAATGACGGCGCAACCATTTTCGCCGACGACCTCGTCAAACAACCGCATCTTGGCTTCAAAATACGCTTCCATGGTTCCGTGATAATCGAGATGGTCGCGGCTTAAATTGGTAAATGCCGCAACCGACACTGGCACGCCTTCACTGCGATATTGGGACAGGCCGTGGCTCGACGCCTCGAATATGGCATGGCTAATGCCTTCGCGCGCCAGACCCGACATATTGGCAAGAAAGGTGACGATGTCCGGCGTCGTCAAACCGGTCTTGGCCTGATCCGACGCCGTGGTAATTCCCAAAGTGCCAATCGAAGCCGCATTATGCCCCGCCATCCGCCAAAGTTGACGCGTGAGTTCTGCGGTTGATGTCTTGCCATTGGTTCCGGTAACCGCAGCAACATAGTCGGGAAAAGGCCGGAAGAATTTTGCCGCAAGATGCGCGAAAGCTTGGCGCGGGTTGGCATCCGCAATATGCATTGCGCCGCGCACCACAGCTTCCGGACGCGCGACCACAGCGACCGCACCAGCGGCAATCGCATCGTCGATAAAATCTTCGCCATTAAAGGCGGCGCCTGCAAATGCACCAAAAACGGTGCCGGGCGCAATCTTCCGATGGTCGATGGCAAAGCCGGTCACTATTCTGTCGGTAAATGCCGAATCGGAACCGCTTACCAATTGCCCGAGCTTCACTATTGCTCTCCCTTCGCCTTCCACAATAAAGGCATCAGTTCAGATACATCAACATCGCGTTTCATATCCGGAATAATTCCCACCAACGGACCAATGCGCGTCACGGTTTTCTGCACAACCGGTGCAGCGGTATAGCCTGCGGTCCGCTGAAAGCTGGATGCCTCGGTACCTTTGGGTTCGTCTAGCATGGTAAGCACAACGTAACGTGGATTGTCCATCGGGAATGCTGCGGCAAAGGTCGCGACCACAAGATTACGGCTATATCCGCCAATGCCGGGTTTTTCTGCTGAGCCGGTTTTACCGCCCACACGATAGCCCAAGGCATCCGCGTTCTTGCCTGTGCCATCTTTTACAATCATGCGCATCATTTGACGCATCCGCGCGCTGGTTGCCGCCGTAAACACCCGCTTGCCGGGGATTTTCGCACCGGGCTTGGTTTTAAACATTGTCGCCGGGCGATATATGCCGCCATTGACCATGGCGGCATACCCGCTCGCCAAATGCAACGGCGTAACGGCAATGCCATGGCCAAAGCCAACGGTCATATTTGTCAGACGATCCCATTTTTTGGGATACAGTGGCATCGCTTTTTCCGCGAGTTCAATATCGGGGCGTGCATTGAAATGCATCGCACGCAACATCGCGTCCATGCGGGCGGCCCCCAAATTATCGGCAATTTGCGCGGTCACAATGTTCGAACTGTGGATCAACGATTCTGGCGCGTTGAGCCAACGTTCCGAAGGGTGCGAGTCCCGAATTTTGAACTTGCCAACCTGAAGCGGCCTTGTAGCATCATAGCGCACCGAAAGGTCACGCACGGTGCCAGCGTCCATCGCCGCCGCAACCGTTAACGGCTTAAAGGTAGAGCCAAGTTCATAGACGCGGTTGGTCACATTGTTGGTCTGCCGCGTAATAGGGTAGCGACCATCAACGATTGGCTGCCCGTCATCCGGCATGTTGGCGAATGAAGGCCGGTTCGGGTTGAACGACGGCAATGTAGCCATGGCAATGACTTCGCCCGTTTGCACATCAAGAATGACACCTGCCGCGCCTTTAGCGGACGTTGCCGCCATGCCGGATGCAAGCTCGCTTTCTAGCGCAGCTTGCACGCGGACATCCAATGCAAGGTTCAATGGCGCGGCGCGCTTTGACGGGTCGCGCAAATAGTCATTCATGACCCGCTCCATGCCCATCGCGCCTTTGCCGTCGCGATTTACAAAACCCAGGACATGCGCCGCCATATCATGCTGCGGATATAAACGTGTAGCCTCACGCGGAAACTCGATGGCGATTTCGCCAAGGCTGTGCACCTGCCGGACTTGTTCTGGCAACGCGCGTTTCCGCAGATAGCCGGGCTTACCAGCGGTCAATTTGGCATAAAATTCCGAAGCAGGTGTATCGGGGAAAATGCCTGCCAACTGGGTCGCCAATTGTTTGCGATCGCCCAAGATATCCTCAGGCTTTACCCAGATCGCATAGCCATAGATACTGCGCGCCAAGGGAATGCCATTGCGGTCCACAATGTCGCCGCGTTCCGGCACATATTCAGTGCTCGTCGCACCATATGCCCTTGTGCTCTCAAACAATGCCAAGGTGGCGAGGCGACCAATCAACAGCACGACAAACATGCCAAAGGCCAGCAACAAGATAAGCATCCGCCAAAACCCGTGCGCGGCAAATGGTGGCGGGTTGACGCCGCTTTTCCGTGTGGTTGTGCGGGCCAGTTGGGGGTTCATTACCGGCGGCGTTCGTTCGCGGATTTAGCCGAAATGTCCCGCAACAGATCATCGGACAATAGCGTCTCATCCATACGCGCAAGTCGTTCAGTCCGTGTCTGCTCCACCTTTGGCGCTACAGGCTTTGGCGCGGCGCGCTTTGCCGGCTCGGCAAAAATCGGGGTCGCAACGGCCGTTGCAATCGCCGTCGATTTTTTCACCACAGCCTCAATCGTCGGCGCAGGGTTGGCGATGTTCGCGCTAGGCGCAAGGTCGATATCTGCAGAAGCCATCATCACTGGCTTTGTTTCTTGCAGATCTCCGGTCAGTTCTGCGAGCGCAGCTTCACCATTGACAAATTGTTGCGCCAATGGCGGCTGATAGCCGTACAAAAGCTCATTCCATTCCTCAAGCTGCTGAAGGCTGGCACGCGTCCGGATTTCCGCTTGAAGAAAGCTGATTTCCCGCTTCGTTTCCAGAATTTCGCGATCCACCGCAACCAAGTCGCTATGCGTGGCCGCAACATTGAGCGACAATGGGTACAACAGAATGGCAACCATGAAAACCAAAGCCAACCAGCCCAGATTCTGAAGCCTTTTCATAGCGAGACTCATGCTGCAAGTCCTCCTGTTGCCCATGCGGGGGCCTGTGTGCGGGTTGCGGAACGTAAGGTTGCCGATCTTGACCGTGGATTACGAGCCAGTTCAGCGTCCGTTGGCCGGACTGCCTTTTCAGCTTTATCAAAAGTGGGTGACGGGCCGTCGCTACCAACCAATGGCATATGGCGCGAACCTGCGGCTTCTGCGCCGCTACGGCGGCGTAGAAATTGCTTCACGATGCGGTCTTCAAGACTGTGGAAGGTGACAACAGCCAAGCGGCCACCTGGCTTCAACATACGTTCGGCAGCCTCAAGGCCGTCCGTCAGCTCGTCCAATTCGCGGTTCACATGGATACGAATGGCTTGAAAGGCGCGGGTGGCAGGATCCTTGGGCGCGCCGGGCTTGTGGCCAACGGCCTTGCGGACAATCGCGGCCAATTGCGCCGTGGTTTCTATGGGCCGCGCGGCGACAATCGAACGCGCAATGCGGCGTGAGCGATGCTCTTCGCCATAACGGTAAATAATGTCGGCAATGTCAGCCTCTTCGGCTTCGTTGACGAAGTCCGCCGCCGTCATGCCGTCCTGACCCATGCGCATATCGAGCGGGCCGTCCTTTTGGAAGGAAAAGCCGCGTTCAGCGCGATCAAGCTGCATCGACGAAACGCCGATATCCAATACGACGCCATCGACCGACGAAATGCCGTCAGCAATTAAGACATCGTCCATGTTAGAAAAACAGGCCGCGTAAAGACGCAAAGCGCCTTCGCTGCGGCCTGCAAGGTTAGCACCTTCTTTAAGGGCGTCGGGATCGCGGTCGAACGCGTAAACGCGCGCGCCGTCAGCCAGTATCGCTTGGCTGTATCCACCTGCACCAAAGGTACCATCCACGATCTCAGCACCAGGGGTGATGGCGAGAGAGTGAATGACTTCATCCAGTAAGACTGGAATATGGGGGGCTGGAGCGCTCATTTGTCGCGCTTTGCCTGGGACAGCCAATAATTCAGCTCGTCCTTAACAGGGTTGAAGGCTGCAGGCGCTTCTTTCAGGAAGACGTCGGGGTTCCACAGCATGAAATGCGTTGTCGCACCAAAAAAGAAGGCGCGCTCATCAATGCGGCCAAAATGCTTGAGCATCGGCGACAGCACGAAGCGGCCACTAGCTTCAAAAGCGGTTTCGAAGATGGAGGATGCCGAAACGCCAGCAACTTCACGGTCAAATTCGGTACCGCGATTGACCGCGCTTTGCCATTGCGTTTCGATGTCGGTACGCAACTTAAGGCGTTCGGAGCCACCAAAGCCAATGAGGCACGGCAAGGTGGAATGGCGCGATATACACACGCTGTTGCTGCCGCTGGATTGCTGGACGCTGTCGCGCAGTTCTGCAGGAATGGTCGTGCGGCCTTTGGCGTCGACATTCGACACCCCTGAACCTGCATAGACGACCAACGCTGACACTAACCGCACCCCCTAAAAAAAGGGCGCAGATCTCTATTCATGGCGAAGCATATCGCCATGCGGACGCCTTAACGCCCGATAGAATCAGGAATCCACCCCTTGATGACTGTGCATAGCAAGGGATTTCATGGATGAAAAGAGGGATTTTATGGAAAACTATGTCATTTTTGGCAAAAACGTTGGAATTCCGTTACTTCTTATACATCGCTCCAAATATAGATTGCATAATGGACGCAATTTGATGGAGCCAAAAACGCCAAAATCTGGGGTTTTGCGAATGATTGCGGCACCATTTCCCCGATCGTCCGTCATTTTCCCACAAAATCCCCGCTCAAACCCTTATCGTCCTGCAAAGCGGTCAAAAGCGCTTGCAACAGGGCCATATTGGCAAATTCATCCTTGCCGGTGAGGATCCGCATCCCTTGCCCTTCCCAAAAGGCGGCATCGAGAAAATCGGCGTCAGCCACAAGAACAGCGCGCCCTTTGCCAATTCGGCAATCCGCCAACAGGCCTTTCGCCAAAATTGCGCAGCGGCCCTTGGCTGTGCTCTGTTTAGGCAGCCATTCCCCGGCTGTTACCGTCCGGATAGGGAATACACCAATTTTGCGCATGGACGCAGGAACCTCATCCTCCAACGGCAAGACCAACTCCAATCCCCAATGAGCGAACAGGGGGGAGAGCATCGATGTAAACAACGGACGCCGTTTGTCGCCCAAGGGGTAAAGACTTCCCCATTGCAAGGCGGGGTCAGCGAGTATCAACACAAGGCCACCTTGCCGCACCCAATTGTCGAGCCGGACCAGTTCACGTGGTGCAAAGGCCTTTGGCTGCGCGAGCAGAAGCATTTGCTTAGGCTTTGGCCCCCAAGCCTCCAAATCGTCTATGGGCGTGATGTCATAATGCGCACTCAGCCGCTTAAAGGCAGGATGCGGCGCGACGTCCTTTGCCAAATCCGCCTCAATCCCTCCCTCGCTCCATATCAGCGGCAGCGAAGTCATCAGTGCCAATGGCGGCTTGGGTCTATTATCCGTTGGACGCGAAGTGGCAAAGCCAGCGAGCAATAGCAAAACAGTGCATGCCGCTGCCAAAAAGATAAGCAGCCACTTTTTAACGCCGAACTGGGCCACCCTATCAATCACCAAGCAAATATTACCGCGCGGGCGCAGATGAAAGCGGCGTTTTTGCCGCATCCTTGGCGGCTCTTTCGGCATCCGTCTCCTTGGCCACGGGCGTAACGCCCAACTCCGCCAATGGTTCATCTGGTATCGCGCCCTTGTCCGCTGTCAGGGGCGCAGCGTCAGGCACGCCGCCTGTTTGTGGCCCGTCGCTTACCCTGTCCAAGACCATATTGGCCAATGTCACGAACAACAGCACGACCACGAGCCCGACTAGCCCTACCTGAATACGCTGTATTGCGGATTGCTTTTGTTCGACCATATGCACTCTCCTTACCCCCGTTTTGGCTGTTAGCTGTCTTGCTGCCAAGGCATCACGGGCAGGTTTTTGCTACGCATCCACGCCGGGTTATAAATAGTGGACAAATAGCGGAAGCCGGTATCGCATAATATCGTCACGACACGCTTACCCGGCCCCAAATGCTTTGCCAGCGCGATGGCACCCGCCACGTTTATCCCCGAGGATAACCCAAGGCAAAGCCCCTCCTCCGCCAAAAGCCGCCGGACCCAGACTAGCCCCTCTTCATCGGAAATGCGGAATTGCGTGTCAATCGGCGCGCCGTCGAGATTGGCGGTAATGCGTCCCTGCCCAATGCCTTCAGCGACCGAGCTACCTTCGGCGCTTAACTCGCCGCATGCATAAAAATTATAAAGTGCCGCACCATGCGGATCGGCCAAGGCGATTGTGACGCCCTCATCCTTTGCCTTTAGCCCAAGCCCGACCCCCGCAATTGTCCCGCCCGTGCCCGCAGCGCAAATGAAGCCATCAATCTTACCGTCCATCTGCGTCCAGATTTCTTCGGCTGTCGTTTCGATATGCGCGCGGCGGTTGGCAATATTGTCGAACTGGTTTGCCCAAACAGCATTTTCGGTTTCTTCGGCCAGCCGGCGGGATGTGTGGACGAAATGCCCCGGATTTGCATAAGGCGCAGCGGGCACAAGCACGAGTTCGGCACCCAATGCGCGTAAAGTATCCTTTTTCTCCTGGCTCTGCGTTTCTGGCATGACGATGATCGTCTTATACCCAAGCGCATTGCACACCAAAGCAAGACCAATGCCGGTATTACCTGCCGTGCCCTCGACGATTGTCCCGCCGGGCTTCAACTGGCCCTGCCGTTCGGCATCTCGGACGATGTAAAGCGCGGCGCGATCCTTTACCGATGCACCGGGGTTCACATATTCGCATTTGCCAAAAATATCGCATCCGGCTTCCGCGCTTGGCCCTTTCAGGCGGACAAGCGGAGTGTTGCCAATCAAATCAAGTGTTGAGCCAAGCGTTTTCATATCCCAGACAGCTAGGCGCGTTCAGGACCAATCGCAAGACGGTCTGAGCGCTGGCGCGACAATATGCAGGCCAAATGCGGATATTGTCGCAAAATGCATTTCAGGTGTTGTTATATTATATCATTACGCGTAACATGTGGTTCTAACCCTCGCTCTTATGGACGACGTTCTCTTATGAAAACCGCCGCGCTTCTTACGATATCCGCAAGCCTTTCCACATTATCGCTGGCTTTGGCAGCGCCCGCTTATGCGCAGCAGAGTGAAACAGCTTCGGCAGAAGCCAGTATTCAGTCCGACGACTTTCACGGGTCCGACGACATCGTCGTCACCGCGCCGTTCGTTGAACGGCTCGACATTCTTTCCGGCACATCTGCGATTTCGGGCGAAGTGCTCGCCGAAAAAACGCGCGCGCAATTGGGCGATATACTCACCAGCCTGCCCGGCGTTTCGGCGACGAGCTTCTCCCCCGGCGCATCGCGCCCGGTGCTGCGTGGGTATCAAGGGAACCGCGTCGCTGTTTTAACGGACGGTATCGGCAATATCGACGCGTCCAATACATCGGCGGACCATGCGGTGACCATCGACACCTTGACGGTCGAACGGATTGAAGTGCTGCGCGGCCCCGCCGTCCTGTTGTTCGGCGGTCAGGCCGTGGGCGGCGCAGTCAACGCGCTCGACAAACGGATTCCACGATCCATCCCGGACGAAGACTTCCACATCGACGCCTTGGCCGGATATGGCAGCGCTGCACGCGACTGGTCTGGCGGCGCGTCGATTGATATGCCGATCACCGACCGAGTCATCGTCCATCTCGACGGCAGCTACCGCAACAGCGATGATCTGCGCACCGGCGGCTATATTCTCTCCCCCAATTTGCGCGCGGAGATGCTGGACTTAGCGGCAGAGGAAGCAAGCGAAGGCCATCTGGAAGAAGCCACCGAGGCCCGCGATTTGGCGGATCAGCGCGGCCGCATTCCCAACAGCGCAGTGAAAAGCTGGACCGCTGGCGTTGGCATCGCCTTTATCGACGACAATGGCAATCTTGGCGTGTCTTACAGCATTTACGACACAAATTACGGTATCCCTGCCCGTCCCGGCGCATCCCATGCGCATGCGCATGCGGACGAAGAACATGCAGAAGACGAAGAACATGTAGAAGGCGAAGCGCCCGTCACCATTGGCTTGCGGCAATATCGCGTCGACTTTCGCGGTGAAGTCAATTTGGGCGATGGCTTGTTTGAAAAACTACGCTTGCGCGCGGGCTACGCCGATTATACCCATACTGAATTTGAAGGTGACGAAGTCGGCACCGTCTTTAACAGCCAAGGTATCGAGGCGCGCGCCGAATTTGTGCAGAATGACCGCAACGGCTGGCGCGGGGCAAGTGGCGTCCAATATCAGACCCGCGATTTCGAAGCCATTGGTGCCGAGGCCTTCGTTCCGCCCAACATTACGCAGCAATTTGGCATGTTCACCTTGCAGGAATATACCAAAGGCAATCTGGATGCCGAAGTCGCTTTGCGTTTTGACACCGCAGATCTGCGCGCTGACACTTTGGGCTTAACGCGCTCGTTCAACAATATCTCCGCCGCATTTGGCCTTGGCTACCATATTGGCGAGCTAAAGATCGGCGCGAATATCTCGCGGACTGGCCGCGCACCAGCGGTGGAGGAGTTATTTTCCAACGGACCGCATATCGCGACGCAGGCCTATGAAATCGGCGATCCCGATCTGAAAAGCGAGCGCGCTTGGAATGGCGAACTCTACGCACGGTACGAAACGCCGGGCACCGCGTTCAGCGCAACGCTATACACCAACCGCTTCGACAATTTCATTTATGAGGCCGAGACTGGCGACAGTGAAGATGATTTGCCGGTGTTCCAATATTTCCAAAATGACGCAAAGGTTTGGGGTGTCGAATTTCAGGCGTCCACGCGCCTCGCCAGCTTTGGCAGTTCGAACCTGTCGGTCGATGGCGTTGCGGATTATACACGCGCCAAAATCTCCTCCGGTGGCGGCGATGTCCCGCGCATCCCGCCCTTGCGTTTGTTGGGCGGGCTTAAGTTGACCAATGCACGTTTTGACCTGCGCGGCGAAGTCGAATTCAGCGACGACCAGACGAAGACGGCAGTGTTTGAAACGCCAACTGATGGCTTTACTTTGGTCAATGCTTCGGCGACTTGGCGGCCATTCGGGCGGGATCGCAACATTGCACTGATTGCGTCAGCGAACAATATCTTCGACGTAACCGCCCGCCGTGCCGCCTCCTTTACCAAGGATTTCGTGCCTTTGACCGGTCGTGATTTCCGGGTAACGGCGCGCGTTAGTTTCTGATCAACCGATAGTGTTCATGCAACCCCGCCAAGGGGCTATTTCGATGATCGCGCGCTAAAAAACGGAACCTCCGCGTGATCGGTGGGTTAGCCTGCTAGGCCTAATTTGTGGGCCAAGCTCTTGGAGAATATCATGCGCAAAATTGCAACGATCATCCTGCTTTCAGTATCCTTGCTGGCAGCAGCCTGCAACACCGTCAAGGGCTTGGGCGAAGACATTGAATCCGTCGGCGAAGCCGATGACCGCGCTACGTGATAGATGGCCGGTCCTAGTGACACGAAGGGCTGCAGGGGAACTTCTGGCCCTTTTTGGTTTATCATTCTGGGTCATTCTGAATACCCCTTGCCGTCTGAGTATAGGCGTCATCCTGAACTTGTTTGACCGATGGTCACTTCGTTCCAGGATCCATTTATCCATTCTGGTTAGGGGCGTGCTGCGCGATGGACCCTGGAGCCGAAGGCTGGCAAAGCCAAAACAAGTTTAGGGTGACGTTATGGGTGGCTCAGGGTGACGGAGCGGAGAAGGAAGAGAGGTTAAGGATATAGGACGAAGGCTAGGTTGCCAAACCTACAGCATAGCCTCTTCAACGGCCTCCGCCTTTTTACGGCGGCGGCGGGTGAACCAGATGGCAATCAGGGCCAGTTCGTATAATATACACAAGGGGATCGCGAGCAGCAATTGCGACACAACATCCGGCGGCGTGAGGACGGCGGCAACGGCGAAGGCACCGACAATGGCATAGCGCCGCGCGCCCCTAAGCTGTTCCAGCGTGACAATCCCTGCCCGCTCCAACAACATCAGCAACACCGGCAGCAAAAACGAAATGCCAAAGCCAAAAATGAACTTCATCACGAAATTGAGATAATTGTCGACACCCGGAAGCGCCTGTTGCTCCACACCGCCAACAGTGCCGCCAAAGCCAAGCAAATATTCCAGCGCGACGGGGATCGCCATATAATAAGCCATGGATGCGCCAGTGATAAACAAGACCGGCGTTGCAAGCAAAAATGGCAGAAAAGCCCGTTTTTCTTTACTGTAAAGACCAGGGGCAACGAAGCGCCATAATTGCGTTGCGAATACCGGGAAGGAGAAGAAGGTAGCGGCAAAAAACGCGACCTTAATCTCGACAAAAAATGCCTCGAATATCGCGGTATAAATTAGTTTCGTCTGACCCGATGCGAGCAAAGGCTGCACAAGAAAGCCAAAGATCGGCCGCGCGAAATAGAGGCTGATGCCAAAGGCGATGGCGAGCGCGAAAAAGCTCCAGAGCAAGCGGCTGCGCAGCTCAATCAAATGATCAAGCAAGGGCATTTTGCTGTCGTCGATATCGCTCATGTCTTGGTCGCCGTTTCGGCTGGCGGGGTGTCAGCCGGTGCTTCTTCTAAATGTGCTTCAGCATCATCACCAACAACGTCTGCGCGTGGATCAGCCGGATGCGCGCGCATGATGCGGTCGTTTTCGGCCTTCCACTTTTTCTCCAATTCTTCGAGTTCCGACTGACGCACCATTTCGTCAAAGCCAGACCGGAAATGCGAGGCGACACCGCGCGCTTTGCCCACCCATTTGCCGACAAAGCGCAAGGCCTTTGGCAAATCCTTTGGCCCAATGACCAAAAGCGCCACAAGGACGACAAGCAACAGTTCGGATGACGCGATGTCAAACACGTCAATCCCCCGGCATCGAGGGTGAATGATTCAGCACTATCAATGGCTTAGCTTTGAGTCTTGTCAGTCTGCTTTTCAGCGTCAACGACCGTATTTGCGCCAATTTGCGGCGGCGCCTTAGGGGCTTCGTCCTCTTCGGTCATACCCTTTTTAAAGCTTTTAATGCCTTTGGCGACGTCGCCCATCATGTCGGAAAAACGGCCCTTGCCGAACAAAAGTAACACCAAAATGCCAACAATCAGCCAGTGCCAGATGCTAAAACCACCCATTTCAAACTCCTAACGGGGCGCGCCCCGGATGTTGCGACCCTTATGTCCCTACCCTATTTAAGCGTTGTTTTCATCAATTGCCAGTTCGGCGTCACTTTCTTCGCCAGTAAACAACATTTCACTTATTGCGCTATCAATCGGGTCCAGCAAACCAGCGGCTTTGAGGTCCGCGATACCAGGCAAATCCTTGCGGCTGGTCAGGCCGAAATGCGTCAGGAAATTTGGCGTCGTGGCGAAGAGCAATGGACGCCCCGGCACTTCGCGGCGGCCAGCAGGGCGCACCCACCCCGCCTCCATCAAAACATCCAACGTGCCTTTCGAAATCTGCACACCGCGAATGGCCTCAATCTCGGCGCGGCTGACGGGCTCATGATAAGCGATGATCGCCAATGTCTCGACCGCTGCGCGGCTGAGCTTGCGGCTTTCCTCCCGTTCGCGACGCAGCAAATGCGCAAGATCAGCGGCCGTTTGGAAATGCCACGTCTTGCCGCGCCGGACCAGTTCAATGCCGCGGCCTTCATAATGTTCCGAAAGGTGCGTGAGCGCCGCCGCGACATCGACGCTATCCCCGACATAGCTGCGTATCTGTTCGACGGTCATCGGCTGATCGCTGGCGAACAAGGTCGCCTCCACCGCGCGCAGATCTGAGTAGGCTTCGATCATCTTGCCTTTTTCCGCACCATCAATGGCGCAAAGGTTGCCTCTTGCTGCAAATCGGCAATCCCACGTTTGGCAAGTTCTAAGGCGGCGACAAAGCTGGAGGCCAGAGCGGATTTACGCAAAGCTGGGTCCGCCGTCGGCGGCAGAAACGCATGTATCGCGGTCCAGTCAATCGCGCGGCCAATCATGGCCGACACACGCTCCAACGCTTGTTCCAGCGTCATGACTTGGCGTTTTTTCACGATGTGCATGGCGGGTGCAGTGCGCGCGTTGATTTGGCCATAAGCGGTGATGAGCTCAAAATAATCACATTCCCACGCCCGCGCTTTGACTACGCGCAACCCTTCGGGTGTGCCGCGCAAGAACACGTCGCGGCCAATCCGGTCGCGGGCCATCAACCGTGCGCCGCTGTCACGCATGGCATTCAGCCGCTCCAGCCTTAATTGCAGGCGCAATGCAAGTTCCTCCGGCGACGGGTCAATCGTCGGATCTTTGGGCAGTAACAATGCTGATTTGAGATAAGCCAGCCACGCCGCCATCACCAGATAATCGGCAGCAAGCTCAAGCTTCAGCGCGCGTGCCTCATCAATGAATATCAGATATTGTTCGACCAAGGCCAAGATAGACAATTGCCGCAAATCCACCTTTTGATTGCGGGCGAGCGCGAGCAACAAGTCCAACGGCCCTTCCCAGCCGTCAATATCGATGGTCAGAACATCGGGGCCTAACGCGACACTGGCCGCGCTCTCGTCGCGGAGGGCATCCTCTGCGTCAAAGAGCATTGGCCCAGTCATGCCGCGCCAGTAGCCCCGCCGGTAAGCTTTGCCTGCGTGTCGGCCAAGGCCAGCAATTGGTCACGCTTATCCAACAGATGCGCCAAGCGGTCGGCATCAAACGGCACAGGCGGCAGGGCCATCGCGCGGTCAAGGCGGGCGCGGGCAGCCGGCGTAATTTCAGGCAGATTAGCTGCTATCGCGACCATTTCGTCCAACCGCCCCCAGCAATTGAGCGCAAGATCACAGCCCGCCTGAACACAGGCCAAAGCACGGCTTGCAACATCGCCTTGCAACGCGTTCATATCGAGATCATCGCTCATCAACAGGCCGTCAAAACCGACCTGCCCGCGAATAACCGCATCAATGACAAAGCGCGACATGGTGGCGGTGTGCGCATTGTCCCAAACGTCATAGACAACATGGCCCGTCATGCCCATCGCGGCGCTGTTCAGCGCACGAAAAGGGGCAAGGTCTTGTTCCAGCTCGGCCTCGGTTGCGGTGACATGTGGCAGATCGTGATGGGTATCGACCGTGGCGCGCCCCTGCCCGGGCATATGCTTTACAACGCCGATGACGCCGCCCAAGGCAAGGCCATCAAGGATAGCGCGGCCCAACGCCGCCACGCGCATCGGGTCGCTGCCTAAGGCGCGGTCGCCAATGGCGGAATGCGTGTCGGGCACGCGGACATCGAGGACGGGTAAGCAATCAACATTGATGCCGACTTCGTTCAGCGAGAGCGCAATAGCCTCCGCATTACAACGTGCTGCCTCAATCGCGGTGATGGGCGCGATGTCATATAGCGCATCAAATGCCCCGCCAGCGGGAAAATCAGGCCAGACCGGCGGACGCATCCGCGCGACACGGCCGCCCTCTTGATCAATCAGGATGGGCACATTGTCGCGCCCGTGCAAGGTCCGCAAGCTGTCGGTCAGCGCGCGGACCTGCGCCCGATCTTCGATATTGCGTTTGAACAGAATATAGCCTGCTGGCTCGACATCGCGACCCAGGCGTTTTTCATCATCCGTCAGGGTCAGGCCCGATAGGCCAAATATTACCGGTTTCATAAGCGAATGCTAAGCCCGCCGCCGCCGCAAGGCAAGCATGGAGCGGCGGGAAGTGGCGCTTTAGCTGTGTATAATTACCGGATTGCGCCCAAGAAATCCAACTTACCCAAAGGCACACCCTTCATCCGCAATAGCGCATAGGCCATGCTGAGATGAAAGAAGAAATTGGGAATGGCAAAGCCGTGGACGTAGGTGTTGCCAGTGAAGGGAATATCGCCGCTGGGCGTAGTCAGCACGACCTTTGCATCTTCGCGCGCCTCAAAACCATCGGGCGATGCGGCTTGCAGAAAGGATATGGCCTTGGCCACGCGCGCTTGAACATCGACATAGCTGGCTTCATCATCGGCCCAAGGCTGGTTTTCAACTTGGCCGACGCGGACCGCAACAAACTTGGCGGTATCGGTGGTCATCTGCACTTGCTTCGTCAGTGGGGCCATGTCGTCGATCAGCCGCGCATCGAGCAATTCAGCCAAATCCATGCCCTGTTCCGCAGCAAAAGCCTTAGCCTTTTCGAGCATGTTCGACAGGTTTTTCAAGCCGCGGATGAAGGCGGGAACGGAGACATCGTATAAAGCAGGCATATTCTTTTCCTCGGGACGTTTGGCGCTATTTAAGTTGCTATTTGAAACGCTTCAACATGAAAAAGCGGGCAGTGCGCCATGTTAAAAAAGGAAATGCTAGGTTGCCCGAATATGAGCGCCAGTTAAGCATGACGAGAGAATGTGTGGCGTCGCGCCAGAAACCTACCGCACGACCAGGCAATTCTCACCCGCGACCTTCAGTTTTGCGCAGAGTTGCTGCGCTTCGGTTGAATTGGCGGTTACGGCTTGCAGGCGGAACACCGTGCGCCCGCCTTCGACATTGGCTTGGGCAATCTTGCGGTTCATGCCTGCCAAAAAGCCGAAGCGCTTGTTCAGACCAGTCCATGCCGCTTCGGCCTTGGCGGAATCGCCGAACGCTCCAAGCTGCACCAAGACAGCATTTGCAGGCGCGCTGTTGGTTGCAGAAGGGGTCGCTGGTTTTGCCGCCACCGACTGGGGTGCCGCGACAGGGTCAGCCGACGGACCCGCAAGCACAGCGCCAGTTTTCTGGCCTTCGCTTGCGGCAAAGGCAGAATCGCCCTCACCTTCGAAGCTTTTACCACCCGCATCCGCAGGCTTTTCCTTATAATTACCCTTGGGCGCGACGATCAGTTCGCCCGTGCCATTCGCTCCGCCTGCTGGGCGCGATTGAACCCAATAGACGCCCCCGGCAATTGCCGCGAGCAAGACCAAGCCAGCAACCACCATGAACGTCACCCTGCTGGGCGATCCGTTTGCCTCTGCGTCGTAACCGTCAGCGGTCTCAAGCCAAGGGAGACGATCATTTTCGTCGAGATTCAGTCCATCATTGTTGCGTTCCATTACGTCACGTCCCCAATCCTTACATGTTATACGCGGCTTCAACCCCCATCAGCCGCAATCCATTGCGCAGGACTTGCCCGATATTTCGCGCCATGAAAAGCCTTGCACCTGTCATGTCAGTATTTTGCGCCAATATGAAGCGCTTGTCCGGTTGGTCATTACCGAGGTTCCAATAAGCATGAAACGCTGCTGCCAAATCATTAAGGTAAAATGCAATTCTATGCGGCTCGCCCGATTTCGCGGCGGCCTCCACAATACGCGGGAAATTTGCGGCTTCTCGGATGAGGCCGATCTCCGCATCGCCCAGCATCGCGATGTGCGCGCCATCGGGACCGAGCCCTTCAAGCTCTGCCTTGCGCATGGTCGATGATATGCGCGCATGGGCATATTGCACATAGAAGACCGGATTGTCCTTTGACGCTTCCACCACCTTGGCGAAATCGAAATCCATTTGCGCGTCGGCCTTGCGTGTCAGCATCGTGAAGCGGACGACGTCCTTGCCAACTTCTTCAATCACCTCTGCCAAAGTTACAAAGCTGCCCGACCTTTTGGACATTTTAACAGGCTCGCCACCGCGCAGCAGGCGCACCATCTGCACCAGCTTGACATCGAAATCGACCTTGCCGTCGGTCAGCGCATTGACCGCCGCCTTGATCCGTTTGACCGTGCCCGCATGGTCCGCGCCCCAAATGTCGATCATCGCATCGACACCTTGGCTTTTCTGGAAATGATACGCGAGATCTGCACCGAAATAGGTCCAGCTGCCATTGGATTTCTTGATAGGCCGATCTTGGTCATCGCCAAATTGCGTTGAACGGAACAAGGGGAGCGTCACAGGCTCCCAATCTTCGATTTCCTTACCCTTTGGCTTTTCCAACTCGCCGTCATAGACAAGCCCGCGCGCGCGCAGTTCCCTCTCCGCGACATCAGCCTTGCCAGCTGCATGCAGCTCGGCCTCGGACGAAAACAGGTCATGGTGAATGCCCAGCAAGGCCAGGTCAGCCTTGATCATCTCCATCATTTCGGCAACTGCGGCCTTGCGGAATAACGCAAGCCATCCGCTTTCAGGCGCGTCGACATATTGGTCACCAAAACGCGTTGCCAATTGCTGGCCGACGGGGATCAAATAATCACCGGGATACAGCCCTTCTGCGATTTCTATGGTCTCGCCCAATGCCTCACGATAGCGCAATTGCGCAGACCGCGCGAGGACATCAACTTGGCCGCCCGCGTCGTTGATATAATATTCGCGGATCACGCGGTAACCGGCAAATTCCAGCAATTTGGCCAAAGCATCACCGACCACAGCGCCACGGCAATGGCCCATATGCATGGGGCCAGTTGGGTTGGCGGAGACATATTCAATATTCACCGACTTGCCATCGCCCAGATGCGAGCGCCCATAATCATCGCCCGACGCCGCCATAGCGCGCAATTCATCAAGCCATGCCGACGCATCGAGCCGCAGATTAAGAAACCCCGGCACGGCAATTTCAACAGCTATCACGCCAGCAACCTTCGCCAGCTCAACCGATAAAGCTTCCGCTAAGGCGCGCGGGTTGGTTCCGGCGGGTTTTGCCAGCACCATCGCCGCATTGGTAGAGATATCGCCATGGGTCGCATCGCGCGGCGGCTCGACTGTCACATTGCTGCGGTCCAAATCCGCCGGCAAAGTTCCAAGCGCCACAAGTGCGTTCAGCGCATGGTCGACATGCGCTGCATATTGTTCAAAAAGGGTCATGACTGTGCCTTGAAATTAACGCGGATCACCGCGTGACATTGTAACGCAGCTGATCTTCGGTCAGCTGAAAACCGATGAGCATTTCAAAGCTTGATCGGACAACCGCTGCGCGCACTTCGGGATCGGCCATGGGGTCAAGCGCGGCGTCGGGGTCGCCCGGCTTGCGCTTCTTGGTGATTTTCTGCACGATTTCGGCGGGCAGGCTGGCGGCGTTCTTGTCGATATAGCCAGCGGCTTGCCCCTGCGCCGATGCGCGTTGCTGGCCATCGGCGAATTGCAATGTCACTTGGCCGACACGCTTTGCAATAACGGCGCTACCGCCTTGAACCACGGTATTGAAATAAGGTACAGTTACGGTCCGACTGCCGCGCACATCGCTACGCCGCGCTTGCACATCAAATATTGCCTGTGAAAAGATTTTCTCTCCGCTTTCGTTGCATGTCGGGCGAATATTCGTGATTGTCGCAACCACGTCGATAGCATCGGCGTCGGTGCTGTTCGTCGGGTTGAAAATAGTGATGTCACCCGTACCATCGGGCACCGCAACCGTTGGGCAGCCCGACCGCGTGACGTTCACGCCAACGCCAGCCGCAACATCCAAATCGCCGTCGCGTGAGCAACCGGCCAAAGTAGCTGCTGCAATACCGATGGTCAGGGCTTTGGTGGCGAAGTTCATAAAGGGCAATCCTCGGGTTTCTTAAGCTTGGGTCGCTTGTGCGAAAGGTGCATTGGTCCTTATCCCCCCATCGCGGCGTGCGCAACAGGGGAAAGGTCTTGGCGGATGCAGTGACTTTATCTAAAGAAGATTACGCATGACTGAACAATCACTCCCCAAAAAATCGCTCCGGCTGCTTTTAGCCGCGCCACGTGGTTTTTGCGCTGGCGTTGACCGCGCTATCCAGATTGTCGAGCTTGCGCTCGAACAACATGGCGCGCCGGTCTATGTCCGCCACGAAATCGTCCACAATCGTTATGTGGTCGACAGCCTAAAGGCGAAAGGCGCGATTTTTGTCGAAGAGCTCGACGAAGTGCCTGATGGCGGCCATGTCGTATTCTCCGCGCATGGGGTGCCCAAATCGGTGCCCGCCAATGCGCAACAACGCGGCCTGGCTTATTTCGATGCGACCTGCCCCTTGGTTTCAAAAGTTCACAAGCAAGCCGAGCGACAAGTTGAGGCCGGCCGTCATATCATTTTTGTAGGCCATGAAGGACATCCCGAAGTCATCGGTACCTTTGGCCAAGTGCCCACTGGCGCGATGACCCTGGTGGAAACAGCCGAAGACGCGCGGGCAATTGAACCTGCCGAGCCCGACAATATCGCGTTTTTGACGCAGACCACTTTGTCGGTTGATGATACCTCGGAAATCGTTGGAATCCTTCGACAACGCTTCCCCAATATCGTCGGGCCAAAGGGGGAGGATATTTGTTACGCCACGTCCAACCGCCAAGAGTCGGTGAAGGCGATTGCGCATGAATGTGACCTTGTCCTCGTTATCGGCGCGCCCAACAGTTCAAACTCGCAGCGTTTGGTTGAAGTTGCCGCGCGTTCCGGCGCGAAGGCTTATTTGGTGCAGCGTGCCGCAGAAATCAGTCTGAACTGGTTTGATGACGTTAAAACGCTCGGTCTGACCGCAGGTGCGTCGGCCCCTGAAATTTTAGTGCGCGAGATTATCGACGCACTCGCGCTGCATTTTGATTTGGACCAGCAGCAGGTGACTACCGCAGAAGAGACCGTCACGTTCAAACTGCCACGCGAACTGGCTGGCGCGGCGAACTGATTTGGCGGTTTACACGCAGTTGGGGCCGCAGCAGGTTGAGGCATTGCTGGAGCGTTATGATGCCGGCAAACTTGTCGCGTTGAAAGGTATTGCCGAGGGCGTCGAAAACAGCAATTTCTTTGTGCAAACAACGCAAAGCCGTTTCATCCTGACCCTGTATGAAAACCGCGTAAACCCTGACGATTTACCATTTTTCTATGCTTTGCTTAAACATTTGCACGATGCAGGTTGCACGGTGCCGCGGTTTATCACGGATCGTGATGGCCAATGGCTGCAATCGGTCGCGGGGCGCCCTGCTTGTTTAATTGAGTTTCTCGATGGCGTATCCGTCACCGAACCGACCGCAGCACAAGCACATTCGACCGGCGCGGCATTGGGGCATATGCATAAGGCGCTCGCCAATTTCACTTTGGCGCGACCCAACAGCCTTGGCGTTTCCGCATGGCGGCCATTGGCGATGCGTTGCACGGCGGAGGGCCTTGAATCCATCGCGCCCGGCCTGTCCACGCGGGTCTTTGCCGAATGCGATTATCTCGAGGCGCATTGGCCAACCAATCTGCCCGTCGCGGCGGTCCATGCCGATCTATTTCCGGACAATGTCCTGATGTTGGGCGACCATGTCAGTGGTTTGATCGATTTCTACTTCGCGTGCACGGAAATCCGCGCTTATGATTTGGCGGTGACGCACAGCGCATGGTGCTTTTCCAATGATGGCGCCGTTTTTGATGCAGAGGTGAGCGCAGGCTTACTCTCGGGCTATGCTAGTTGCGTGTCCTTGGACGCGGCGACGCGCGAAGCATTGCCGATATTGCTGCGCGGCGCATGCCTGCGGTTCTTGCTCACACGTTGCTATGACTGGATTAACACGCCAGCAAATGCGCTTGTGACGCGCAAAGACCCGCTCGCTTTTCTGCGCCGGCTAGATTTTTACAGCAACACCGCACAGATTGAAAATATGTTGGGGCATTATTCTTGAAACAGCTTGAGATTTTCACCGATGGCGCGTGCAAAGGCAATCCCGGGCCCGGCGGTTGGGGCGCTGTGATCCGTTATGGCAAGCATGAAAAAGAAATTTCGGGCGGCGAACCAGACACCACCAATAACCGGATGGAGCTTGCCGCCGCGATACAGGCGCTCAAAATCCTAATCGAGCCATGCCATATCAAACTGCACACTGACAGCAAATATGTCCTTGATGGGATCACCAAATGGATCCACGGCTGGCAACGCAATGGATGGAAAAACGCATCAAAACAGCCCGTCCGTAATGCCGATTTATGGCGTGACCTCATCGATGCTGTTGCCCGGCATCAGGTCGAATGGATTTGGGTGAAGGGCCATAATGGCCACCCCGAAAACGAACGCGCCGACCGACTGGCCAGTGACGCGGCGGAGGTTGCGGCGCAGCGCTAATAAAACCGCGCTGGCGTATACACGGCTGCGTCCACACGCGGTGGCGGGGCGATAGCTTCATCCAGCAATGATCCGGCAAGCTGCGCTGCGGCGGGTGCGGTCTGGATGCCAAAGCCACCCTGCCCTGCGAACCAGAAAAACGCATCATTCGCCTTATCGTGGCCAATGACGGGCAACCGGTCCGGCGCAAAGCTGCGCAGCCCGGCCCATTTATGTTCGACGCGTTGAATGTCCCAATCGACCACGGTCTGCAGACGGTCAATGGCGGTCGCGACGTCCCATTCCTCCGGCGCAGCATCGCAGGCCGGGGTTGCGGTTTCATCATGCGGGCTGAGCCATAAGCGGCCGCCCGCATCTGGTTTAAAGTAGAAGCTGCCGTCTAGTCCAATGACCAGCGGCAAGTCCGCCGGAACGTCTGGCGATACGACCAATTGTGCGATGGTCCGGCGATAGGGTTGGATGCCCAAGGGCTGGACCTGCGCCAATTGCGCCACTTCGTCGGCCCATGCGCCCGCCGCGTTGATGATGATGTTTACAGAGCAATTTACGCCGCCTGCCGCGATCTGCCATGCGCCATTTTGCCATTTAGCTGCGCTCAGGCGGCTGTTGCAATGTAGCACTGCGCCTTGCCGTTTTGCTTGGCGCAAATAGGCGGCGTGGAGCGCGGCGACATCAATGTCGCAACAGTCTGGCTCCCAAAGGCCATGCGTCCAATCGCTGCGCAGTCCCGGGACACGCGCCGCCACAGCCGCGCGGTCACTGACATCAATTTGCACACCGCTGGCCGCAAATTCCGCGCGCATATTGTCGGCCATCGACGTCTGATCTGCGGTGCCGATGTGCAGCCCGCCGCGCTTGTGCATCAATGGGCCATCATGAAAATCCGCAGGCGGCGCGGCCAAAAACGGCCCTGACGCAGTGGTAAGCGGCTGAACCCCAGGGCCGCCATAGCATTCGACCCAGAATGCGGCTGACCGGCCCGTCGAATGATATCCGGGATGCGCCTCTGCCTCAATCAATAGCACTGATGCCCGCGCGGACAATTGGGCCGCAAGGCTTGCGCCAGCGATACCGGCACCAATGATGGCAAAGTCAAAGTCGCTCATTTTTGTGGCGCGTTGGCTTCCAGAAAGTCGTCGATCCGCGCAAGGCATTGGTCACGAACGGGATCCGCCTCCCGCAACAATTCATGAGCAGCTTCCTTGCCGAAGATTAATGTTTCGGCATGTGGCAAGCGTTTGCTGTCGGTGATCACGCGCGGGGTGCTGACCAATTGGTCGCCAGTGGTCGCGAGCAGCAAAATGGGCGTTTTAATAGCCTCCAACAGACCCGGCGCTTCCAACATACGGATCGATGCAATCGCGCGTTCAATCCAATGCCAGCTTGGCGGGCCCAATTTCACGTTGGGACGCAATTTCCACCATGCGATTTCGTCTTCATAACGATCATCATCATGCGTCAACATCTTGCCCCGCATCTCCATGGGCGACATCGGCTTCTCGCTGACTTTCCAGGCGGGATCATTGCCCTTGCCGATTTTGACCATCAGCTTGGCAAAAGCATGGTTCAGGGCCAGCGGCAAGCCGCCGGTTTGAATGCCCAACATCGGCGCGCTCAACACTACTGCGTCAGGGTCGATCGCCTTTTCCACCAAAGCACGCATGGTAAGCTGCCCTCCCATGCTGTGTGCCATAACAACATGTGGCCCTGGCGTTTCTTGTTTCCAGGCATTCCAGAAATGCCGCAGGTCGACAATCCAAGTGGCGAAATCATCGATATGGCCGACATGCGGGTCCGCCAATAGCCGTCCGGATTCGCCCTGCCCGCGCCAATCGATTGCCGTCACGCGCCAGCCGGCATCGGCATAATATGCCAATGTCTCCAGATATTTTTCATAATGGTCGCCGCGTCCCGGCAGGAACAATAACGACCCGCGTGGCGGGTTTGCGCCTTGCCAATCAATGCGGCGAATGGCCCATTGGTCGGCAGCATGCCATATGCTCTCCACTGCTTCAGCAGGGACCATGCGTCGGTTCATCGGCGTGTTGGTTTTGGGCACGGGCGTCTCTCGTAATAGATGCTGTAAGGATATTGAAGTAGGGAGTGCATTGCCCTTCAACTTTTACGGACGGTCTGCTCGATAGCGCCAAAGATGCTGTGTCCAGCCTTGTCGAGCACTTCAATCCGCACAACATCGCCGTGCTTCAGGAATGGCGTGACCATGTCGCCCGTCTGGATTTTCTCGACCATGCGGACTTCGGCCAAACAGCTATAGCCAAGGCCGCCAGCGGCGACGGGCTTGCCAGGGCCGCCATCGGCATCACGGTTGGACACTGTGCCCGAGCCAATGATCGAGCCTGCCCCGATATTGCGTGTCTTGGCGAGATGCGCGATCAAGGTTCCAAAATCAAAGGTGCAATCGTCCGAAGCCACCGCGCGCCCAAATGGCGCACCGTTAAGGTCAACATTCAATGTGCGGTGCAGCTTTCCATCCTTCCAAAAGTCCCCAAGGCTGTCGGGCGTGACAAACACAGGCGACAAGGCGCTGGCGGGTTTTGACTGGACAAAGCCAAAGCCCTTTTCCAACTCCGCAGGAATCAGGTTGCGCAAGGAAACGTCGTTCACAAGGCCAACCAGCCGGACATAAGACAAGGCATCTGCCGCCGATGTCCCTTGCGGGACATCGCCAGTCACGACAACAATCTCCGCCTCAAGATCACATCCCCACGCCTCATCGGCCAAAGGGATGTCGTCGCGCGCGCCCATGAAGGCATCGGAACCGCCCTGATACATTAACGGGTCATGCCAGAAGCTTTCGGGCAGCACAGCGCCCCGCGCCTTGCGGACCAATTCGACATGATTGACATAGGCCGAACCGTCCGCCCATTGATAGGCGCGCGGCAAAGGAGCGGCAGCGTCATGTTCATGGAAACGTTCGCGTGGAATGACGGCATGTTCAAGATCAGTCGCCAGCGCTTGCAATCGGGGTGCAAACTCCGCCCAATCGTCAAGTGCTGCCTGCAATGTCGGGGCGATATGCGCGGCATCGGCATACCAAGCAAGATTGTCCGACACGACCACCAAATGTCCGTCACGGCCCGACTTTAATGATGCAAGTTTCATGATTTTTCTCCGGCTTTTGTCCTTCATGCAACGATATTGCAGTTGCGGCAACCGCAACTCTGCGTTTAGACATAGAGACATGGCATATAAGAACGCCAAATTGCGGTTGGTTCATACAGGAGCGCTGGCGCTTTCGCTGTTCGTCACCAGCTCTGCCTTTAGCCAGCAACAGAATTTCAACACGGTTGAAGCCGCAAAAAACGGCTGGTTTGCCGAACAGAATCGGTCAGCGACCTGGTATCTGGCGCAGCATCAAAAACTGTCCAGTGCAATGAATGCGTTGCAGCCGCAAAGGCCGGGAGTTGTCGACGCCTATGTGCTGTCCATTGGTCTTGATTCCGACCCAGTCTTTGCGCGCGAGTCGGCTGAAGCGGCCAAGATATTGGCGCGGCGTTATGGGGCGACTGGCCGGACAGTGTATTTGGCCGCTGGCGCAGATGATAAAGCCACAGGCGCACCGCAAGGGTCACCGTCAAACCTCGCCACGGCATTGGCTGCCATTTCCAGCAAGATGGACACGAAGGAGGATGTCCTCATCCTGTTCGCCACCAGCCATGGCGACCCAGTTTCGGGGCTTGCCTATCGCGATGGGGATTATGCCGCAGGGATGATCGCGCCGCAGCGTCTGGCCGTTTTGCTCGACGGCATCGGCGTCAAACGCCGCATGGTGCTGCTATCGGCTTGCTATTCGGGCATTTTCATTCCGCTGCTGACCAATGATCAAACCGTGATCGTGACAGCAGCTTCGTCGCAACGCCCGTCATTTGGCTGCACGCCGGGCAATGACTGGACGTTTTTTGGCGATGCATTGATGAACAACGCTTTGCGCAAACCGCAGAAATTTGACGCTGCCGTTGCCGAAGCCACCGGGCTCATTACGCAATGGGAAGACGCGTTGGGACTTAAGCCATCACGGCCACAGGTTTTTGTTGGCGCAAATGCGCAGATCTGGTTGGACGTGCTGGAGAATAAGTTGCCCACGACCGCCAGTGCGAAGGTCGGACGCCCCGCGATATCGACCGATTGAAGGAGCTGCGGACTAACCCAATTCAACGACTCGCGCGCGCAATTGGGCCAACATCGCCTCCAACAACTTCGCCTCTCCGCTGCCTAATATCTTCTCAAGCTCGGCCTCTAACGTCAGCGCCTCCGGCACAATTTGTTCATACAAATCGCGTCCGGCGGGCGTGAGCGCCAGATGATGTGAACGGCCATCGGACATGTTCGGCACACGGCTGATCAGGCTGCGGTCCTCTAATGCCTTACACGCGCGGTTTACGGTGACCTTGTCCATCGCGGTTGCCGCAACCAATTGCCGCTGCGTCGCCACATTGCTTTCGCCCAACAGCGCCATGACTCGCCATTCCGGAACCTTTAGCGCAAATTTGCCACGATAGGCGCGCGCGATTAGGTCACTGACCGCGTTCGATGTAATAGATAATTGATAAGGCAGAAACGCACTTAGCGTTAGTTTTTTGGTTGGCATCACGCGAGCTTCACTTGATCAGGATGCGCCGCCACAAAGGCTGGAAGCGCGGTTAGCGCGGCATCCATCCGCAACAGCTTGGGGAAGGCATTGAGCGGCGTATCCACGCGGCGGGCATTTGCCATTTGTGGGACGAGGCAGACATCGGCCAAATTCGGCAGGTCGCCGCCGAACAGACCATCTTCGGGGGCCATGGCCTCCAACGCCGCGAAACCTTCGATTATCCAGTGCCTGTACCATTGGTCCACGGCCTCTTGCGACTGGCCCATCTGGTCCTTCAGATATCTTAACACGCGCAAATTATCGATGGGATGTATGTCGGCAGCAATGATCAATGCTTGCGCCAATGTCTTGGCGCGCTCCGCCGGGTTCGAAGAGACCATCGCGGGGGCGGGATATTGCGCATCGAGATAATCAATAATCGCCAAGCTTTGCGTCAGGTCATGTCCGTGTATCGACAGCATCGGGACAAAGCCTTGCGGATTACGTGCAACATAATCGGGCGCCTTTTGCGCATTGTCCAACAGGCTGGTTGGCACGCGCGTATACGGCACATTTTTAAGGTTCAGCACAATACGCACGCGATAGCTCGCGGACGAACGCCAGTAATCGAACAGGATTATCTCACTCATGCGTTAGGTAATTAGCATGGCACAAGCAAAAGGCAAAAGCATTGCGGCTTGCCTATTCCCCGCTTATGTTGGTTTTCAACGCAAAGGACCCAATATGCACCACGCTAAAACATGGATGATCGCAGCCGCAATATGCGCGGCAATTCCGACGCAAGCCGCCGCCCCAATTTCCGGTCGCTGGGTAACACAAAGCAAGGACGGCGTGGTCGAAGTGTACGAATGTGGCGCGGCATTATGCGGGAAGCTGGTGAAGTTTCTCGTCAACCCGCCAGCAGGAGCAGGCGCGAAGGACGTGAACAATCCCGATAAAAAGCTGCGCAGCCGAACGATATTAGGCATGAATGTCCTGACTGGATTTCAATCAAATGGCAAAGAATGGAAGGGCCAGATTTACGATCCCAAGTCAGGCAAAACCTATCGCTCAATCGTCTATAAGGGCAAGTCAGGCAATCTGGTCGTCAAAGGATGTATCGGACCCTTTTGCCAGGCGCAAACATGGACACCGGCCAGCTAAGGGCAGGACAACTTGAATGCATGGTCACGGCGTCGGTTACGCGCGTAACTTCCATCCAGAACGCAGCAAGAGATAGCAGATAAGCCCGAGCGCCGCGTTGATGCACAATAACAGCAACGCGCCAAACATCACCGGGCTATCCGCGCTGCCGATAAAGCCATAGCGGAAGCCGGAAATCGCATAGAAAAACGGATTGGCATGGCTTATCGCCTGAAAAGTAGGTGATAATTTATCAACCGAATAAAAAGTGCCCGACAGCAAAGCGGCTGGCGCAACGATGAAATTGCTAACTGCGGCGGCATGATCAAACTTTTCCGCCCAGATTGATGTCATGACCCCGATAAGCGCAAGCATCATGGCCCCCATCAGCCCGAACCACAAAACTGCCCAGAAATGCTGAGGCATAACATGCACGCCGGGCCAAAATGCCATGGCGAGCCAGATAGTTCCGCCCACCAAAAACGCCCGTGTCACCGCCGCCGCCGTGAGCGCGGCCAAAACCTCCGCGTTGGAAAGCGGCGGCATCAGATAATCGACAATCGTGCCCTGAATCTTACCCACCAACAGCGAGAAGCTCGAGTTCGCAAAAGCGTTCTGCATCATGCCCATGATGATCAGGCCAGGCGCAATAAAATCCGCAAACGACACGCCCAACACGGTTGGCTTAACTGAGCCCAAGGCGACGGTGAAGATAATCAGATAGAGCAAGGTCGTTATGGACGGAGCCCAAACGGTTTGCAGCTGCACCTTGAAAAAGCGGCGTACCTCTTTCATGTACAAGGTTTGCAGGCCGACCCAGTTTACATTGCGGATATGGCGTTCGCCGTCGGGCAGTTGCACAAGGGGGTTGGCATCCCTATCTTGGCCAATATTGCTTTTATGGTGGATAGTCATTGCGCAATCGACTATCGGCTTGCAACGATAACCGCAAGGCGCAATCGCGTCATTCGCGCGGCAAATAAAACTCGTTATTGGAATTGCATTTATGTCGTGGACCGACCAGCGGATTGATCAGTTAAGGGCGCTTTGGGATAAAGGCCTGACCGCAAGCCAGATTGCAGACGAACTTGGCGGCGTCAGCCGCAATGCCGTTATTGGCAAGGCGCACCGTTTGGGCCTGAAATCACGCCCTTCCCCCGTGAAGTCGAACGACACGGACAAAAAAGCCGCGCCGAAAAAGGCTACACCGGCGCCGGCAAAGGCTCCAGCCACTGCGGCTGCGCCAGCGCGTCCCCGTCCATCCGCACCGGTCGCTGAACCCATTGCTCCCGTGCGCGCCGATGGTAATACCGCAGAAGCGCCGGTAACGCGCGCATCGACAATGCCACGTATTGTGTCGATCGGACCCGGCGGTTTCATGCGTCAGGGTCCCGGCGATCAGCAAGCGCCCATCCCACCTGCCCCGCCACGCCGCCTTGTACCTGCCAAGCCAAGCCCCGAAATGGCCGACAAAACGTCGTTGCTCGATTTGAACGAGCGTATTTGCCGCTGGCCGCTTGGCCACCCCGGCGAAGCGGATTTCCATTTCTGCGGTGTACCGGTTAATCCCGGATTCCCGTATTGCGTCGATCATTGCGGCCGTGCCTATCAGGCGCAGCTTCCACGTGGTGTGCGTCGCCCTCCACCCCCCATGCCATTTGGTGGTCCACGAGTTCGTTAAGACAGCGGCGAGATAGAGCGTGGATCATCCATTTGCGGATCTCATCGGATTAACATTAGAACAACAAGGTGACGGCAGCAGCACGCTTATGCTGCCGATTGATGGTCGACATTTGAACCCGCACGGCGTTGTGCATGGCGCCGTCATCTACGCAATGGCGGACACTGGCATGGGCGCGGCGCTTTATTCGGCACTCGATGCTGGCTATGCGTGCGCGACAATTGATATCTCAATCACCTATTTCCGGCCAGTCATCGAGGGCCATTTGCTGTGCCAGACCATTTTGGATAACAAAGGCAGGACTGTCGCCCATTTAACCGCCCATATCACGCAGAATGATAAGTTGATTGCCCAAGCGAGTGGTAATTTCGCGATTATGGCCACGCCCCCGGAAAGACGCTGATCCGGTTTATTTCCACAGCCGAGTATCGTTCGGCTGTTGCGCCGCCGACTCTCCCGCGCCTATAGCATTTATATGACCGATGACCTGTTCGGCGGCAGCGCGGCCGCCACCGCCGCATCCAATGATTATACCGCTTCTGCGATTGAAGTGCTGGAGGGGCTTGAGCCGGTGCGCCGTCGCCCAGGAATGTATATTGGCGGCATCGACGAACGCGCATTGCACCATTTGGCCTCCGAAGTACTCGATAACTCGATGGATGAGGCTGTTGCCGGCCATGCCAGCCGGATTGAGGTCCATTTGGGCGTGGGCAACCGCTTGACGATCAGCGACAATGGCCGTGGTATTCCCGTCGACCCGCACCCCAAATTTCCGGAAAAGTCCGCGCTTGAGGTTATCCTTACCACCTTGCACTCCGGCGGTAAGTTCACTGACAAGGCCTATGCGACCTCCGGCGGCCTGCATGGTGTGGGTGTGTCGGTGGTCAATGCGCTGTCAACGGACACTTTGGTTGAAGTCGCGCGCAACAAGCAGCTCTACCGCCAGCGCTTTTCGCAAGGCCTGCCGCTTGGCAAGTTAGAAGAGCTGGGCCCAACGCCCAACCGGCGCGGGACGACGATTGCCTTTACACCCGACCCGGAGATTTTCGGCGCAGATGCCAAGTTCAAACCCGCAAGGCTGTTCCGTCTGGCGCGGTCCAAGGCGTATTTGTTTGCTGGCGTCGAGATCCGCTGGCGCTGCGATGCGGAACTGGCCGGCGCAGATGTGCCCGCCGAAGCCGTGTTCCAGTTTCCGGGCGGCCTGTCCGACCATTTGCGGGAACAGCTTGGCAGCCGTGCCTGCGCTACCACCGAATTTTTCGCCGGGACGCAGGATTTTCCCGATGCGCAAGGCCGCGTCGAATGGGCCATTTCCTGGCCGTTATATTCGGACGGTTCCTATAGCTGGTATTGTAACACAATCCCCACGCCCGACGGCGGCACGCATGAGGCCGGGGTTCGCGCCGCGTTGACCAAGGGTCTGCGCGCCTTTGGTGAATTGATTGGCCAGAAAAAAGCCGCGCAAATTTCGGCGGAAGACATTTTCAACGAAGCTGAATTGATGTTGTCGGTGTTCATCCGCAACCCGCAATTCCAAAGCCAGACCAAGGACAGGCTAACCTCTCCTGAGGCCACGCGGCTTGTCGAAAACGCCGTGCGCGACCATTTCGACCATTATCTTGCCGACAATATGGAACGCGGCAAGGCATTGATGGGCTTCATCCTTGAAAAGGTCGACGACCGCTTGCGCCGCAAGGCCGAGCGTGAGGTCAAGCGCAAGACCGCGACCTCAGGTCGCAAGGTGCGCTTGCCCGGCAAGCTGACCGATTGTGCGTCGGACGATCCGACTGGCACCGAATTGTTCATCGTCGAAGGCGACAGCGCCGGCGGCAGCGCGAAGCAAGCCCGCAACCGCAAGACGCAGGCGATACTGCCAATCCGGGGTAAAATCCTCAACGTCGCATCGGCCACCGCTGACAAGATCCGCGCCAACAATGAAATCGCCGACCTGCAATTGGCGTTGGGCTGTGGCACGCGCAAGGACTGCAACCCCGACAATTTGCGCTATGAACGCATCATCATCATGACCGATGCCGATGTCGACGGTGCGCATATCGCAACCTTGCTGATGACATTTTTCTTCCAAGAAATGGCCGAGATTGTGAAAGCCGGGCATTTGTTCCTCGCGCGGCCACCGCTCTATCGCCTGACGCATGGCAGCCAAAGCGTCTATGCCGCCGATGACGCCCACCGCGCTGAGTTAGAAGCGACGGTGTTTAAGGGCAAGAAAGTCGATGTGGGCCGGTTTAAGGGCTTGGGCGAAATGAACCCAAACCAGTTGAAGGAAACCACAATGGACCCGGCGACCCGCTCGCTAATTCGCATCACGCTTCCGCATGAATATGAACGCCGCGCGGTGGTCAATGACCTTGTCGACCGATTAATGGGCAAAAATCCCGAGCACCGGTTCAACTTCATTCAAGAAAACGCTGCGCAGTTGGATGAGGATACGATCGACGCGTGAGTAAGCGCGTTTTTTAACATCTTCGTCACCCTGAACTTGTTTCAGGGTCCATTTCGCCTTTTATGATTGCCTTCGCTGCACGATAGACCCTGAAACAAGTTCAGGGTGACGGTCATCTATAACTGAAAGCTAACGTGCGTTGCTAAGCCGTCAAAGCCTCAACCAGCGCTTTTACCTTCTTCTGCCGCCATTGCGGCAAGGGTGCGACCAGCCAATAGGCTTCATCGCTTTCCTTCGCATTGTCGACGGCACGGACTTTGCCGCTGGCAATGTCGGCTTCGGCAAGGATCAGCGGGACGGTCGCCCTGCCCAAACCAATCGCAGCAGCGTCGATGGCAAGGCCGGCATCGGCCAAGCGCACAGCAGCCACGCCGTCGGCCACAGGGCAATTGGGCCAGCTGATTGGTGTGTCCGCCCCGCCCTCTGGCGCGGCGACCGTGACATAAGCGCCCGCCGCAAGCCGGACGCCCTCATGCTCCCCGGGCCCTGTGGTCAAGCGGATGGCAAGGTCCAGATTGGCCTCGGTAAAGTCGATATTCTCGTCCGCCGCGACCAAATTAAAGCGCGTATCGGGGTTTGCCTTGCTAAAGGTCGCCAGCCGCGCGGCCAGCCATTTAGCCGTGAAGTCGCGCGGCGCGGCAATGGTCAGCGCATTGGACGACTGCCCCGCCTGCATTGCGCGGACCGATTCTTCAAACTGGAGAAAGCCTGCGCGCAGGGCATCAAGGCCGTTTGCGGCTTCATCGGTGAGTTCAAGCCCCTTGGGTGTCCGCCGGAACAGCACGACGCCCAACATATCCTCCAGCGCACGGATTTGCTGGCCGACGGCGGCGGGTGTGACCGCGAGTTCGTCGGCTGCCTTCGTAAAGCTCAAATGCCGGGCCGCAGCGTCGAGGACACGCAGACCGTTTAAAGGCAAATGCGTACGCTTCATGCGCTTAAGCTCATCGCGCCGTGGCTGGCGCGACCAGCGTGAAACGTGGGATTTCAGCTAGAAACGTCGTGCCATCTTCACGCACAAAGCGATATTGGCCTTCCATTGTGCCGCTTGGCGTCGGCAAGGGGCAGCCGGAAACATAATCATGGCTCTCACTGGGACGCAAAAGCGGCTGTTCGCCCACCACGCCGTCGCCATCCACATGGTTGATCGTGCCGCGGCCATCGGTAATCCGCCAATGCCGCGTCATTAATTGCACGGTTTCATCACCCACATTTTCGATGCGGATATGGTAGGACCAGAACCATCGTCCTTGGGCGGGCGCGGATTGTTCTACCAAAAAATTTGGCGAGACGCGGACAGTAATACCATCGGTGGTAGCGCTAAACGCGAAGAAGGAATCCAAAATGCTCGTCATAAACCAGCGGCCCTGAGTGCCTGATCCAAATCTTCAATCAAATCAGCGGGATCTTCCAAGCCAACATTGATGCGGATCAAGCCTTCGCCGACACCCATTGCCTCGCGGGCTTCGGGCCCCATGCCGTGATGCGTGGAGGATGCCGGGTGGCACATCAAACTGCGCGCATCGCCAATATTGTTGGAAATGTCGATCAGCTGCAGCCCATTGAGCAAGGCATGCGCTTGTTTACGGCCACCATCGACCGAAAAGGCAAATATTGGTCCGCATGCCTTCATCTGCTGCATCGCAAGCGCGTGTTGCGGGTGGCTTTCAAGGCCCGGGTGCATGATATGCGGCACGCGGCCTTCCAAGAATTTGCCGACCGCGAGCGCATTTTCCGACTGCCGCATGGCGCGCAGTTCTAACGTCTCAAGCCCCTTATGCACCACCCATGCATTGAAGGGCGACAAATTAGGACCCGTGTTGCGCTGAAACGGCAACAAAACCTCATCGATCCATTGTTGCGAACCGCAGACGGCGCCTGCCAACACGCGGCCCTGCCCGTCCATCAACTTTGTCGCGCTATACGCCACAACGTCGGCGCCAAAGTCCATTGGCCGTTGCAAGACGCTGGTAGCAAAGGCGTTATCGACAACGGTCGTAATACCATGTTCTTTTGCCAGACCGCAGACATAGGCCATATCGACAATGTCCATCGTCGGGTTCGCAGGCGTTTCGAAGAAGAACACTTTCGTGTTTGGCTGAATCGCCGCCTTCCACGCGTCATTGTCGCGGCTGTCGATGGTGGTTGTGGTGATACCCCATTTCGGCAGCAGATTGTCGGTCAGCCAGCGGCATGAGCCGAACGCCGCACGCGCGGCAACGACATGATCACCCATTTGCAACTGGCACAATAACGCCGTGGTCATCGCTGCCATGCCCGTGGCTTGGGCGCGGCAGGCGTCGGCCCCTTCCATCAACGCAATGCGTTCTTCGAGCATTTGCACGGTCGGGTTTTGCAACCGCGAATAGGTCATGCCATCCTGTTCACCGGCAAAGCGCGCAGCAACGGTTTCAGCATCGTCATAGGTAAAGCCCGACGACAGGAATAAGGCCTCAGACGTTTCGCCATGCTCGCTGCGCCAAGTGCCGCCACGCACCGCTTGGGTGGCGGGACGCCAATGCCGGGTGATTTCGCGATTCTGGCCAGTGGTTTTCTTCATAAGTTCGCTTTTCGGGGAGAGCGGGGTTCAGGTCAAGGCGGCAAGCACGGCATCACCCATTTCACGGGTCGAATGCGTGCCGCCAAGGTCGGGCGAGCGTGCGCCGCCAGATAGTGCCTTCGCAACAGCCGCTTCAATACGGTCGGCCATCGCGGGCAAGCCCAGCGAGTAACGCAGCATCATCGCGGCGGACAAGATGGTCGCAAGCGGATTGGCCTTGCCCTGCCCCGCGATATCGGGCGCGCTCCCGTGGATGGGCTCATATAAGCCTTTCTGGGCGGCATCCAGCGACGCGCTGGGCAACATGCCAATCGAGCCAGCGCACATGCTGGCCTGATCCGACAATATGTCGCCGAACAAATTGCCCGTCACGATCACGTCAAACTGGCCGGGGTTACGCACCAATTGCATCGCGCAATTGTCGACATACATGTGGCTTAAGGTGACTTCGGGATATTCGGCATGAGTTTCGATGACGACATCGCGCCACAATTGCGACGTTTCAAGCACATTGGCCTTGTCTACCGAGCATAATTTCTTGTCCCGTGCCATCGCGGTTTCGAAACCGACGCGGGCAATGCGGCGGACCTCATCCTCATTATAAGACATGACGTCATAGCCTTCGCGCTTGCCATCTGCGGTTTTGCGCATACCCTTTTCGCCAAAATAGACATCGCCATTGAGTTCGCGGACGATGACCATGTCGATTTGTGACGCAACTTCAGGACGCAGCGCGCTGGCGTCGGCCAATTCGGGAAAAAGGGTCGCGGGACGCAGATTGGCGAACAAGGACAGTTCCTTGCGCAGGCCCAATATCGCCTGTTCTGGGCGCAAATGCCGTTCCAGCGTATCGCAATCCGGATCACCTACAGCGCCAAACAATATTGCATCGGCGCGCTTGGCAAGCGCCAGCGTGTCGGCCGGTAATGGATGGCCAGTCGCCTTATACGCCGCACCGCCAACCAGCGCCTCTTCATAGGTCAGACCGTCGATGGCGAGCGCATCCAAAACGCGGCGTGCTTGCGTGATGACTTCGGGGCCAATTCCGTCCCCGGGTAACAAGGCAACTAACATTCGACCTCACCTTCGATTTTTTCGTCACCCTGAACTTGTTTCAGGGCCTTAGCTTCGATCTGCCTGCAAGTAAGATACTGAAACAAGTTCAGCATGACGATACTGAAACGGCAGGCTTGTCCCCTGCCAACAGCAACGCAGTTATGCAACTATGTTCGCATTAAACACTCCGTCGCTCCAGCGCAGGCTGGGGCGACGGTTTTTTATGATATTGCAACGGCCATCACACCGCCGCCCGTTTCAAACGCTCCACCAACCGTTCGCGGGCGGCCATGACATCGGCGCGGCGGTCGCCCAAGACATGCGCGACGAGCCGCTTGCGGGTCTGCGCCATCATGGCGACGGGCGCGTTGTCATTGTCCTGTTCTTCGGCATAGCCAAGTTCAGCCAGCAGCAATGTTTCATATTGCGCCACTGCCCCTGCCCACACCCGCGCCGCCGGGGCAAGTTCAATCGCGGATAGCAAACCATCCGCTGCGCTATGGATACGCAGATAAGGCACACCCTCCGCCAAAGTCGCAGCAGTCAGCGCCGTGACCCAGTCAATCGCGGCAATCGCCAAGGGTTCGCTCAACAAATGCGCGCGGCTGTGCTCAAGTTCGGGCGTCAGGCGCGCCAATTGTCCGGCGATGCGCGTCCGCCATTCGCCCTTGATCACATTGCCGGGGATGAGGACGGGTCGCAATTGTCGGCCGCGCGCGCCTGCAACATAGCCCGCCAATATGCCATACTCCGCGGTAAAGCCGCGCACAATGGCGCCTGTTTCACCATGGTTGCGGACCGCGCAGATGATGGCTGATGCCGAAATGTCCATATGCCCTCATGCCAAGACTGCGGCGTGAGGGGAAGTTTTATCCTGCGTCTGTGCTGACCATGAATAAGGTCACACCGGCATATTTTTCGGCCGAAGGTTCGAACGCAGCGTCAATGTCAAACGACTGGTCTGTGAGTTTCAGATCGTTGAGCCCCGATAAATGGAAAGCGCCAAGCTTCTTATCTCGTCGCGCCACGCCATGTTTTTCCAATATCACAGCATCGGTGAACAGCGCACTATGCTTGGAATATAAAACATGCGGGGCCAGCTTCATCGGCACATTATTATACACCAAAGTGACACATTTCTTGAGCGCGATAGCTTCAAGCAACAGTTGATTGATCGTCATAAGTTGTCTCTATCGCACCCGCTTCGCCATGCAATCAAAATAGCGGCACAACATTCCTCTACGGCCGGCATCAGCCGTTGCTGTGATAAAAATCATAGACCGTTTGTGCAACGGCGGCAGATACGCCGGGGGCCTTCTGCAAATCCTCAAGGCTGGCATTGCGCACGGCGCGGGCGGTGCCGAAATGCATCAATAGTGCCTTTTTGCGCGATGGGCCAATACCCGGAACTTCGTCAAGCGGGCTTACGGTAATGGCCTTGCTGCGTTTCGCGCGGTGCGCACCAATGGCGAAACGGTGCGCCTCGTCACGCAGCCGCTGCAAATAAAACATGACAGGTGCGTTGACGGGCAAGGTAAATTCACGGCCATCGGGGAAGTGAAAGGTTTCGCGGCCCGCATGGCGGTCGGGGCCTTTGGACACGCCGATAAAGGCGACATCCTCCACACACAGTTCACGCACGATTTGCATGACAGCGCTCATTTGTCCCTTGCCCCCGTCGATCAAGACAAGGTCCGGCCAGTTTTCATCGCGTTCCTGTTCCCCTTCCTCAGCCATCAGCCGACCAAATCGCCGCGCCATGACTTCGCGCATCATGGCAAAGTCATCACCGGGCGCAGTGTCCGGGTTTTTGATGTTGAACTTGCGATATTGGCCCTTGATGAAACCTTCCGGCCCCGCCACGATCATCGCGCCCAGCGCGTTGGTCCCCTGAATATGGCTGTTGTCATAGACTTCGATCCGACGCGGCGGCTCGGGCAATTCAAACAAGTCAGCCACCTCTTGCAGCAATTTACCCTGCGTGGTGCTCTCCGCCAGTCTGCGGTCCAGCGCTTCTTCGGCGTTACGCGTCGCTTGTTTGACCAAGCGCACACGGTCGCCGCGTTGCGGCATGCTGATTTCGATCTTGCGTTCGGCACGTTCGGACAGAGCTTGCGCCAACAAACCTACCTCAGTCAGTTGCCGATCGAGGAAAATGGATTTTGCAGGGGGTACATCCTCATAAAATTGCGCGAGGAAGCTGGTGAACACTTCGTCCTCGCTCATTTCGGTCACATGCGCAGGGAAGAAAGATCGATGCCCCCAATTTTGCCCGCCGCGAATGAAAAATGCCTGGATGCCCATCACCCCATTGCGATGCGCCAGCGCAAAAATATCTGCGTCGCCCACGCCTTGCGCGTTAATCGCCTGCGACCCTTGAATGAAGGTCAGCGCCCGAAGCCGGTCGCGGACCATGGCAGCGCGCTCGAAATCAAGCGCGGCAGCCGCCGACTCCATCTCCTTGGCCAGTTTCGCCTGCACAGCGGAGGATTTGCCGTCGAGGAAGGATTTGGCATCCGCGACAAGACTGTCATAGGACGCGTCGTCAATCCGCCCGACACAAGGTGCGGAGCAGCGCTTGATTTGATACAGCAAACAAGGCCGGTCACGATTGTTAAAGAAGCTGTCGGTGCAGCTTCGTAGCAAAAATAGCTTTTGCAGCGCGTTCAATGTTTGGTTGACGGAACCAGCGCTGGCGAACGGGCCGTAATATTGTCCCTTATGCCGCCGCGCACCGCGATGTTTTTGGATGCGCGGAAATTTATGGTCGGCGCGTAACAGGATGAAGGGAAAGCTTTTATCGTCACGCAGCAGCACATTGTAAGCGGGGCGGTAACGCTTAATCAGCTGCGCCTCAAGCAACAGCGCCTCAGCCTCGCTATTGGTGGTGACGATGGTCATGGATCGCGTCAACGCGACCATCCGGCGCAAGCGGTTGGCTAGCCGGTCAATCTGCACATAATTGCCGACGCGATTTTTTAAAGCGCGGGCCTTACCGACATAAAGCACATCCCCCTTCGCATCGTGCATACGGTAGACGCCGGGTTTGAGCGGAAGGGTCTTCAGAACATTTCGGATCGCGGCGATGCCGGTATCGAAATCTGGTGTATCCGCACCGCGCACCGCAAAAGTCGCCTTTTCCTCGCTAAAGCGGGAGGCTGCATTGGGTTGATCGGGGCGGTCGGCTTTGGACATCTTGCCTGCCATGTAGGCGGAGCCAACGGCAGACTCAATGTCATTCCGGTGGGGGCGCAACGATGCGCATATGGATCGTCATTCCAGCAGATGCGGAGTCCGTTGCATACCCATCGTCATTCCCGCGCAGGCGGGAAACTAACTCCGGACTCATAACTGCTCCAAAACGGCTCATTGCTAACTGAGAGCGCAGGAGTTGGATTCCCGCCTAGACGGGAATGACGACATTAGGGAACGTAGGCTTAGTTCAGCGACGCAATCGATTGGTCGATCAACGCCGCATCCGACTTTGCGTCATGATGCGCGGCGATCAGTTGCGCGGCAGCCCCAGCAGCAGCCGTGGCCGCAGTCTTGCGGACATCGGCAATAGCGGCGCGTTCGGCGGCGGCAATTTTGTCTTCGGCGGCTTGCGCACGGCGGCCAATCAAAGCAGTAGCGTCGGACTTAGCACGCGATACGATCAACTTGGCTTCTTCTTCCGCCGCAGCCTTCATCGCTTCGGCGTCAATCGCAGCTTGCTTGGCCTTGGCTTCATATTCAGCCTTGATGGCTTCTGCTTCGGCACGCAAAGCGGTTGCCTGATCCAATTGTGCGCGAATGCCTGCAATCTGGCTGTCCAGCGCGCCTGCGATCATCGCAGGGACTTTCTTCCAGATCGCCAATGCAATCACCGCGAGCATCGCCAATGCGACGAGCATAGAGGCGTCAAAGCCCAGCGCCGACGGCGTTACATGTTCTTCCGCACCAGAATGTGCTTCGGTTGTGGCATGTGTTTCGGCGGCTGGCGCGGCAATCGCGGCTGCTTCTGTTGCAGGCGCGGTTGCCGTTGTGGCCGATTCAGTTGCTATTGTTGGATTAGCCATGCGACATTACCGCCTTCACTGCTGTTGCGGCTTGCGCAGGTGTGACCTTGGCGCCGGAAACCTTGGCAACGATATCCGCCGCAGCTTCTGCGGCAACGGCCTCAATGCCTGCTAGTGCTTTGGCTGTCGCCTTAGACAATGCTGCTTCAGCCGCAGCGACTTTGATGCTGACTTCGGCATCCGCCTTCGCCAGACGCGCATCGGCGTCCTTTGCAGCCTTCGCCTTGGCAGCGGAGGATTTGGCTTGCGCCTCATTACGTGCCGCCGTCAGGTCGGCAGCACCACTGTCACCCAGATTGTCGGCCTCTGCCCGCGCACGCTCGGCCGCAGCAAGGTCGTCCGCAATCTTACGATCGCGCGCGTCCATGCTCGCTTCAATTTTTGGCAACATGCCATGACCGATCGTAAAATAGATCAGGCCAAAGACAATGAGCAGCCAAAAAAACTGCGATGCATAGGTTGCAAGGATCTGACTAATCTGGGGCATGTTACGCTCTTGTCCTTATGAAAGAGTGCCCCGGCGGTTGCCGGGGCGAAACCGTCAATTAGGCAACGAAGATCAGGATCATCGCAACAACGAACGCAAGCAGACCGAGAAGTTCGGCGGCTGCGAAGCCGATGAACAAACGACCCTGCTGACCGTCTGCTGCTGCAGGATTGCGCAAAGCGCCCTGAAGAAACGAACCGAAAACGTTGCCAACACCACCGGCGGCGAGGCCGGCACCAATTGCTGCAAGACCTGCACCGATCAATTTTGCTGCTTCTGCGTCCATGATAATAACTCCTGTCAAAAATACATATGGGTAG
>Ga0209550_10000184_pt1 | contig 54833 bp, 54 predicted proteins | sample LauGreSuBDMM15SN_2_FD_187567 | JGI IMG/M metagenome (GOLD analysis project Ga0209550, IMG submission 187567) | Freshwater lake microbial communities from Lake Michigan, USA - Su13.BD.MM15.SN (SPAdes) (version 5) | ecosystem: Environmental > Aquatic > Freshwater > Lake | place: Lake Michigan...
AACGTCCTTGGATTTTTAGGTAATACTCACTGGGTTGGAAAGGCCCCGAACGATATTTTGCTGACAACGCGTATGGATAGGCAGATGCGTATCATCTGCTTTAGCATCGACACTCTCTGCGCACCTAAAACCCCTCAGATTGATAGTCCGGCTCTGGCGCGCTACAGCATCAACGTTTTTCAATCCCCGATCTCAACGCCAGAGTATGCAGCCCTTAAACCTCTAGATCGCTTTCATGCCGCGATGGATGCAGTAGGCCAACCAAGATTTGAGGTTCCCGATCGCTTCGTTGGTGGCAATCCACTGCTCAAACCAAATACATGAGGATTTTGGTCACTGGCTCCTCAGGTTTTTTAGGCTCATGGATCTGTAGGGTCTTATCCCTATCCCATGAAGTGTGCGCCCTTGTGCGCCCGAGCTCTGATACTTATCGGCTGCTCTCTATTGAAAATCTGCAGATAGTGCGCAGAGAAAACTCGGAGTGGCCGGCCTTTGTCAGCGCCCACAAACCAGATGTCTTGATACTGGCCGATTGGTGGGGAGTGACGAATCACGATAGAAATGAAGAGGCACAGTTCGAGAACATCCAACGTATGCAGATCATCGCACTGGCGGCGAAAGAGGCGGGCGTTGGCCTGGTCATCGGGGTCGGCAGTCAGGCAGAGCTAGGCCCAGTCACTGATCGCATCACGCAGGATCTACCCGATCACCCCACGACTAAATATGGGATGGCCAAGAGCCAGACACGAAAGATCATCCACGATGGCCTTGCAGGATCGAGCACCCGCTTTGCCTGGATACGTATCTTTTCAACCTATGGTCCTCTAGATGCAGATTCATGGTTGATCCCAAGCTTGATCGATACTTTGAGCAAGGCCAAGCCCATGGATCTGACTTTAGGTGAGCAAGAGTGGAGTTATCTGCACGCCTTTGATCTAGCTCGCGCCTTTCAAGCAACCCTTGAAAATAAAACTATCTCAGGCATCGTTAATGTCGGTAATCCCCAAACTATAAATTTAAAGCATGCCATTGAGATCATCGCTAAAGAGCTAAAAGCAGAGCATCTGCTTAACTTTGGCGCCCTGGAATACAGAGGCGATCAGGTCATGAAGTTAGAGCCGGCCTGTGAATCCTTGAGCGCAATTGGTTGGAAACCCATCGTCGCATTTGAAGATGGAGTGCGACAGACGATTCAGTGGCAAAAAGGCATGGCTCTAGATCCATTGCGCTGTGAAGATGGTCAAGAGGTTGTATTTAATTTACCGCCAAGGCGTTAAATCTCTGCACGATCTTTTCAACACTTATTCCATTGGCTTGGCGCAAGAAGTTTTGATCACCAATCTGTGAGAGATTATTTTGATCGGCGGCGATTAATCCGATAGCACCCTGCAGATGAGCCGCATTCATCGCCTCAAGTACTGCGGCACCGACTCCGCCTCGATATGAATGCTCTTCGATAACGATGACTGGCCCCTTTATTAGAGCCTTACCGATATAGTCAATATCTATAGAGGATATAAATGGCATGGATGCAACGGCGACATGGATACCGGCACTGGCCAACTCTTTGGCGGCGGCGAGGGCAAGGGTTCCAACCGATCCGGCAAATAAAAGAGTTCCAGATTCTCCGCCACTGATCTCATTGATGGCCCCCACAGTAATCTTGAGCGGCCCAGTATGAATCGCTGGCTCTTTACTCTTTCCTAAGCGCAGATAGGTTGGTTTCTTTGAGGCGATGATTGAAAGGGTGAGCTCGCGTGTCTCGGCCGGGTCGGCAGGGACAATAACCTCCATATTCGGCAGTGCACGCAGCACCGCGATATCTTCTAGGGCGTGGTGGGTGTAGCCCTGGCTGCCATAGGCATAGCCGGCACCGACTGAGACGACCACAACAGGGTTATTCATCAGACAGACATCGTTTCGTATCTGCTCGAGACATCGTAGCGTTGGGAAATTACCGATGCTATAGACAAATACTCGCTTACCAGTAGATGCATATCCAGCGGCCATACCCATCATCGCCTGTTCATTTACCCCAGAGTTAATAAATTGACCGGGCAGCTCTTTTTCAAAGTTATCGAGGACCCCATAACCCAAATCACCGGTCATCAAAATAATATCTGGATCTTTCTTTGCCGCCTCCAGCAAGGTTTTAACAAAAGTATCGCGCATCAGTAGTTCTTATCTAACTGCGCAAAGGCTGCACTCACATCATCGGTACTTGGTGATTTGTAATGCCACAACACGGTGTTCTCCATAAAATCCACACCCTTGCCCTTTGTCGTATCGGCGATAATGCACATGGGTTTGCTCTGTGATGAGAGCGCCTTTGTCAGTTGGGAGTAGTCATGGCCAGGTACGTTTTGAACCTGCCAACCAAAGGCGGCCCACTTATCGGCAAATGGCTCTAACTTCAAAGTATCTTCGGTATAGGTCAGCGATTGGATCCTGTTGCGATCAATGATGACGACTAAATTATCTAAGCCATGGTGATTGGCGATCATCGCCGACTCCCATGTCGTGCCCTCATCGCACTCGCCATCAGACATAACGATAAATACCCGTCCCGCGCTGGCATCTCTCTTACGAGACATTGCAATCCCAACTCCGTAGGGAAGACCATGACCCAAAGATCCAGTCGATAGTTCAACTCCGGGCACCCCTTTTGATGTTACGTGTCCACCCAGGGGTGCATCGTCTTTGCAGTACTGAGAGAGCCAGTCTTTGGGGAAGAATTTTTGAAGTGCTAACACCGAATAAAGCGCCGCTGCTGAATGGCCTTTCGATAAAATGACGATGTCACGATCGGCATCGTTCATATTATCGGCGCTGATATTTGCCACACCTGCATACAGCACACTTAAAATATCAACGACAGATAAGGCCGATGCCACATGCGATGCTTGGGCAGCACTTGTCATCTCGATGATTTCATGACGGGCGGCCAGTGCAAGCTCTGCCGCTGATGTGAAGGGCGATGTGCTATCAGACAACTTGGCGCCCTTCTACTTGTTCGAATATATGGCTAAGGATAGTAATATAGGAGTATAAATACCGCTTCTATAATCGATAGGAGCCCGTGCCGATAGACTTTACCTTGAGTCTAATAAAGGGGGAGTATCGTGAAAGCGGTAATTCTTGCAGGCGGCCTGGGTACACGTCTTCGTGAGGAGACAGAGTTTCGCCCAAAGCCGATGGTTGAAATCGGTGGCCGCCCTATCCTCTGGCACATCATGAAGACACTCTCAACGCAGGGCATCAATGATTTTGTAATCTGCCTGGGCTATAAGGGAGATTTCATCAAAGATTATTTTATGAATTATGAGGCCCGCACCCATGACATCACCGTCAAACTTGGTGAAAATGAAGGTTCTGTGCAACATAAAAAAGTAAAAACCGAGAATTGGTCAGTCACTCTTGCTAATACAGGATTAGCAACAATGACTGGCGGGCGAATCCACAGTATTAAAGAGTATGTACAAGGCGAACAGTTCTTATGCACATATGGCGATGGTGTCGCCGACATTGACTTAAAGGCGTTGACTACATTTCATAACTCCCACAAAAAGACGGCGACAGTGACGGCCGTGCGACCCACCAACCGCTTTGGTGCGATGCAACTCGATGAAAACAATACGGTCACAGAGTTTGCTGAAAAACCACGGGCTGAAAAATGGGTCAACGGTGGCTACTTTATCTTTGAGCCCGGAATCTTTGATTATCTTGATGCCGAGTGTGTTCTAGAGAAAGCCCCACTCGAAAAACTCTCTAAAAAAGGCGAACTCAAAGCCTACAAACATGATGGCTTTTGGCAACCCATGGATACTTACCGTGAATCACAGGATCTCAATGAGTTGTGGGATAACAACCAGGCTCCTTGGAAAATTTGGTGATCTCTCTCTATGTCTAGTTTTTTGAAGGATTACAAAGGCAAGTCGATTTTAATCACCGGTCATACTGGCTTTAAAGGTGCATGGCTAGCGCGAATATTAGTTTTAGCTGGCGCCGATGTTTATGGCCTGGCTCTTGCCCCCGAAGAAAAATCTTTATTTTCAATCATCGGTGATTTAGGCATGAAAGAGAGCACGATCATCGATATCAGAGATCGCGCTGCCATCGAGAACTACTGCAGGACACATAGATTTGATGGCATCTTTCACCTTGCCGCACAGCCACTAGTGCGCCACTCGTATAAAGAGCCAATTGAAACATTTGAGACAAATGTTATGGGCACAGCCAATCTGCTCAATGCAGTAGTCAATAACAAATCTGCGGCATGGGTTGTAGTAATCACTACCGATAAGGTTTATAGAAACGTTGAAAAATTAGGTGGTTACACCGAAGATGAGGCTCTCGGCGGCAAGGATCCATATAGTGCAAGCAAGGCCGCGACCGAGATGGCCATATCGGCCTGGCAGACAATCGCGGCAGGGTTAGAGCAAAAGATTGTCATCGCTTCGGCCCGTGCTGGAAATGTAATTGGCGGTGGTGATAGCGCCCAGGATCGATTGATCCCGGATTTAATCCGAGGTTTCCATGCTGGGATCAAAACCGTGATTCGAAATCCAGCATCTATTCGTCCATGGCAACATGTCTTAGATCCTCTCAATGGTTATTTAATGATGGGATCGGCGCTGATGGCAGGTCGCACAATCTCGCGCGCATATAACTTCGGCCCAGGAGATGAATCCAAGTTAACTGTCAAAGAGATGGCTGACTTTGCATGTACTCAGTGGGATGGTGCCAAGGGCATCGATATTCAGATCGATCCATCGGCGGTTCATGAATCTGGGCTCTTATGGCTTTCATCAGATCTAGCGGCCAAAGAGTTAAGATGGAGCAATCGATTCGAGGCCTTTGAGGCGATCACCTGGACTACCGATTGGGAGAGAGCGGCTATGAAAACCTCTCCATTATCGGCGCTGGATATGCAGATACATGATTTCTATGGGGCTAAGCCATGAAGAAAATCTCAGTAATCACGCCCTGCTATAACGAGGAGGTAAATGTAGAGATCTGTGCGCAGGAGCTGCGAAAGGTAATGAAGGAACAGCTTCCAGGTTATGACTACGAACATATCTTTGCAGATAATGCATCTACTGACTCTACGTTAGCAAAACTACGCGAGATTGCGGCAAAGGATGAGAAAGTCAAAGTTATCTCTAACAGCCGCAACGTCGGGCCATTTAGAAATATGTGGAACGGTATGAAGAGTGCAACAGGAGATGCCGTTATTCCACAACTAGCCGCAGATTTGCAGGATCCGCCCTCGGTAATCCCTGAGTTTGTAAAGAGCTGGGAGGCCGGCTTTTTAGTCACCTACGGAGTCCGAGCCAAACGCGAAGAGCCGATAATCATGCGCATGGCCCGCGGGCTTTACTATCGAATCATTAAAAAGTTTGCCGCCGCAGTCATTCCTCTTAACTCTGGAGAGTTCTTGCTGGCAGATAAGAAAGTCATTGAATCGATTTTGGTGGTGGATGATCAGTATCCATATATCAGGGGGTTAATCGCTCAGACAAGTGTGAAGAGTGCTTCAGTTTCATATACCTGGGTAAAGCGTGAGCGAGGCAAATCTAAAAATAATTTTATATCCCTAATCGATCAAGCGATTAACGGCTTTGTATCGACCTCACGCGTTCCGGCACGTTTAGCGCTACTCGGCGGCTTCATCCTCTCCTTCTTAGGCTTTGCATATGCCATCTTTACCCTCATCATGGCCTTTGTCTCAGGTGGAAGCTCTCCAGTTGGAATCCCAACGATTATCGTGGGTATCTTCTTACTTGGTGGCGTTCAGCTTTTATTTCTTGGCCTTATCGGTGAATATATTCTGAGTATCCACGGACAGGTGCGGCGCACACCGCCCATGTTTGAAGTAGAGCGGATTAATTTCAAGGAAAAGAATGGCTAAAAAACATCGGAACTCCAACCAAAGACAATCTGCAAAATCCACTCCAACTGAGAGTTTCCCAACCCCTATCGCCTTAGGCATCAAAGCCTTTGCATTAACCGGTCTCTTAATCTTCGCAGTTCAACTACTGCGCGGTCCGGCACAGAGTGAGAGTCCTGATAAAGCGATCTACCTATTATCGCTGCTCATCGCTGGTGTTTTTCTCTTAATTGGTTTTTCAAAAGTGGGTAAAACAACTGGCAGATACCTCTACGGTTCACTGGCATTTCTAGTCACCGCAGTCGGAATAGGCGGTGTGGAAGAGCACGAGCCGATCAATGGTGTCGTACTCTCAGATCGACTCTGGTTGGGCTTTGGGCCATATGTTCTGCTTTTGGCTCTTCTGATCACACCGATTGTCCTCAAGATAATCGAGTGGCGTAGTTTAAATCCGCTCTGGAAAGTGCTTTTAAGCACCCTCTTTTTCATCAATGCAACTCTAGTTATCCCAAGTTTCTGGCAAAGTGCGGCAAATGTGATCGATGCCGACCACTCCGAGTATGTAATCAATGAATTAATAGCTCCACTTGTTGGATACTGGCCATACTCAGACTTCATCCCGCAGTATCAGAGCTTCTACGGTTTTTTACTTAAACCATTTACTGGCTCCATGAGCGCTGCTGCAATCTCAAACCTGGCACTCATAGCTTTAACGATTATGAGTTTTATAACCTTGATTCTTGGGGTATATATTGCATTTAGAGCCCTTGATCGCCGCTCGATTGTCTTGGCAACGGGCTTAATCATTCCCATAACCTGCCTAACTCAATTTCCCGTTCGCGAGGGGTATTTAGGCTCAATAGCGGCATTGCTCTCTGGTCTTTCCATTCGAATATTTCCAGGTCTTGTACTGATCACTCTTCTCATTCTCCTTATCCGAAAGAGCTCTGCTAGCCCTGCAAGTAAGAGAGCGGTGGCTTACCTACTCTTCGGCCTTTTGGCGGGGATAACAACCTGGCAGTCTCAAGATTTCGGAATCGCTGCCGTTGTTACCTCCTATCTCACCATCGCCTTTGCAAGTTCGCATCGGATCTTTGAGGTTAAAAACACTATCTTCGCCCTCATCGGCTACTTACCTGGCTTTGCCTTGTATCCCATCATCGCGAGTGCGAGCGCAAACCCTGTTGATTTCAAATTCTTCCTCTTCTTTGCCCGCCAGTTTGGCTCTGGTTTTGGCGCAGAGCGTATTCGCACCCCTGGTCCTGTTCTATTTATCCTGCCGCTTTTGGTCTTACTCGTCGTGGTCCACGGAATCTATCTGTATAACTCAAAGAAGAGCACTAGCCAAAGCGGTGATTACTCACTCAATAGCTTGATTGGATTTTCATTTGGCCTCTGGTCATTATTTGGTTTCACTTACTACCTCAATAGATCCTATGCCTCAGGCCAGATGCAGGTCTTATTCCTGCCATTGGCGATCTCGCTAGCGGCCTTTGTCGGAATATTGATGAAGGAGCCGGTTAAGTCCCTAGTATTTGGAGATCTTGCGAGAGGCTTTATCTTCTCATCTCGTAATATGAAAGAGCGAAACTTTGCTTGGGTGCTACCACTGCTTTTGATTATCTCAATTCCATTTGCCTCACTCTTATTGACACCAAATCCATCGGTTGAGATGAAGCGAATCAATGAGGGCAAAACCACTCCCCGCTGGCCCAAGGCGACGATTCTGGCATCGGTAAGTGATGCCAAAGCAGCGGCCCTTTACGCCACAAACAATGGGCAATCAATCGGATTCTTTGGGGCATCCTCCTATTACGTTGAAAAAGAGACGGGAGTTAAATCAGTTTCGATTCTCAACTCCCCATTTGATTTGTTTATGAGTCAAAAGACTGCGCAGGTATCCTGTGAATATATCTTTAAGATAAATCCAGATACTCTTGTCGTTAGTGATGAAGGAGCAAATCTCTTTCAATTTGAGGGTAAGACCCTCTGTAATGCTTACATCCAACAGGATGTTCCAGGGGTTCGCCCTGGTCACTTTGCCGTAAAAGTCACGAAATAATTTCATTAAAGATATTAAGGAGTAAGAGTCAATGGAGATTGCGACAAAGTGCCCGATCTGTGAGAGTTTAGGAAATGCCGTTCCGGTATATCCATCAAATGTAGATGAAACGAGTTTTTCTACTGAAGTCTTTTCGGCTCGCAGATTGCCCGATCGACGTCACTACCAATGGGTGCGCTGTAAATCCTGTACTTTGCTCCGCTCAGATCCTGTATTAGATGTGGATCTTGAGAAGTTATATGTCGAATCCACTTTCGATTATTCAACTGAGATCGATGGCTTGAAGAAGACGTATCTCAAACTAGTCAGTAAAGCGCTCAAGGGTAAGAGTTTTAAAAAATCTATCTTTGAAGTCGGTGGTGGAAATGGGTTTTTCCTTGAGGCGGCAAAGGACTCACACTTTGCCCAAGTCACAGGTGTAGAGCCCAGCACCGAGGCGATTAATGCGGCCCGAGCCGATATTAAACCGCACATGATCGCCAGCATGATGAAAGATGGTGTTCTAAAGGAAAACTCATTTGAAGTTGGGGCCATGTTTCACACCCTCGATCATTTGAGTGATCCAGTCACAACGCTCAACGACTGCTTGCGCGCACTTGAACCTGGGGGAGTCTTCGTCGTGGCCATCCACAATGAGCGCTCTTGGTCAGCGCGCTTAATGGGAGAGCGATCACCGATCATCGATGTCGAACACACCCATCTCTACACTCTCAAATCTGGTGAGGCTCTATTTAGAAAGATTGGATTTACCGATGTGAGATCTGGTGCCTATAACAACCACTACTCATTGGCCTATATTCTGCATTTGATTCCGATATCCCGAACTTTCAGAAAGCGAATTTTAGAGAGCTTCATAGGCAGCGTGCTCAGTAAGATCAAAGTAGTCCTGCCACTTGGCAATATGTGGGTGGCAGGGGCCAAGCCCTAGGCGCTCTAGGCCTATTACCCCCTCACAGATTCTGGATGGGAACAAATCAGGGATACGAGTTAAAGTACGGCTGTGCGAAAAACCCCCTTCGGCTACAACACTGCCCGCAATCGCCTCGCTGTGCTTCTGAGCACGGTTTTTGCAATCACCTCGCTGGGCTTAACTCCTGCCATAGCCGTTGATGAGCGTGTAATCGATATCGTCTCGGTGAGCTGGGCCGGCTCCGTAGAACTACCTGCATCGGTCAATGAGTTAGAGATTCTTATCAATACCGAGGTTAACGCTAGCTGGAGAGTATTTACGAAGCTTTATGGGGATACCAAAGACCGCACAGTCTCCTTTGTCACCGGTAAGACCTTGCGCACTCCAATTATTTTGAATTCGAAGATGGCATGCGTGGGTGCGCCTTCAAGTGATTTTATGCGTCTGATGCGTCAAGAGGCATACAGTCGTCTTGGCATCAACGACACTAGCAATCGATATTTACTCATTGCAGCGCCAAAAGCTGGCTGTATCTGGTCTGGGCGCGCGCAATTGGGTAGCCCAGAATCGCGTGAGGGCACAATGGTCTTGCACGATAGTGGTGATAGCTACGTCATTACCCACGAGCTAGGACACACATTCGGTCTTGGGCATACTAATTTTTTACGCTGTGAAAATGCTGCCTCTGATGGTCCTTGGGGCGATACATGTAAAGCCGTTGAATATGGTGGATCCATAGATGTCATGGGCAATGTGGCAACTAATTCACCATTGAATACATATCACCAATGGCGCATGGGCTTACTCGATGACTCACAGGTCAAACAGGTCTGGCAGAGTGAGACGTTAACTCTTGCCCCATCGGATTTTGCAAATGGCCTGCGTGCGATTTATATCCGCGATGGCAAGGCTGCATACTGGGTCGAGTATCGTCGCACATTAGATGGTGTGGGATACAAGCCAGGTTTAGTCATCTATCGGATCGATCCACCACCAATCTCATCGATTGTCTCCCCCAACCCTCAAAGCGCGGCAAACGATGAATTTACCGCCTTGAGCACAGATATTTGGATGCTCAATCTGGATAGTTTTAAATATTTGAACTCAACAATTAGTGGTGGGTCGATGACGGCCGTCTCTGCGACAACGTATTCAGGGAATGTATCTTTTAGCGCAGTGCCATCAGAGACAGGGGCGATCCTCACTATCAAGAAAAAACCTGATGTCACGCCACCTCCTACACCTGAAATCATCCCATTGAACGAGTGGCGCTCTCCAAAGACCACCATTATCAAACCTGGCTATGGCGATGTAGATACCGAGATCACATCATTTCAAGCGTTGATAGATGGAACCGTCAGCGATTTACCAGTCACGTTAGTGGAGCGATGGTTTCCCACATACCTGAGCCCCTTTAGTGCCCCAAAGACAGTACAAGTTCGCGATCTTCCAGAGGGTGCATACTCTTTCTCTCTGCGAGCAATAGATATAGCCGGCAATAAGAGCCCGTGGTCAACTGCCATGAAGGTCGTCACTGATCGCAGTCGCCCTGTCGTGACAAATGAATTTAATCTCACTGCAATTGAAGGTAACCAAGTCTCCTTGGCCTGGAGCGGTGCTAAAGACAGCGGAACAGGCCTTTGTCAGATGAATCTAGTCAATAGCGAGGGATTAGTCCTACAACGCAGTACGGCAAAGAGCGCTCCTGCCATCTCAGTCACAAGTGGTATCGCACTGCAGGCAACTGCTCAGGTATTTGACTGTATCGGCAATGGAATTACTGGAGATTTATCTCTCACACATTCCGTGACTCCGGCTACGAAATCCTCACGAACAGGTAAGTGGTCATCGGCCTCTGATGTATATGGCGTTGGAGCCCTTAAATGCTCTGGTAAATGTACGGCTAGTTTCACAACTACGGGCCGGCTCAATGTCTTATCAGGTGCTGGAGCGGGCGTTGTTAGCACCGGTGCAAAGACCCTTGCCACAATTACAGACTCCAAAGCAGCCAAACTACGTATCGGTGCAACTATCGATTTAGGTGCAAGCAAGAAAGCCATACGAATCACCGGCTCAAACTTTGTCGTAATTGGATTAAGTACCGTTAGCTCTTCTTTTACCAATTCAAAGGATCTAGACCGCTTACCAGCAATCACCGATCCATCTCTGACCGATGCCAAGCAGATCGCTATGGCAAAATTCGGATTCATAGCCAGTGATTTCAGCCAGGAGTGGACGGTCTTGCCGATGGCACGCGGAACAACCCTTGAAGATCCCTCCCTTGATTTGTGCAATGCAACTTATCTATCTGAGAGTCAGCGCATTGAGCGCCGCCAAGTAACGGCTACTAAAATCAGCTCCCCCTTCATATTCTTATCCTCTGAAGTCGTCAGATACTCTTCCGTTGCCGCCGCTCAATCTGCGCAAAAAGAGTTAGTGAAAGCAGTAGCCCAATGCGTTATCGATAAAGGCTACAAGGATGCAACTGGAGTGGTAGTTCCTTATGTATTCAGTGAGATTAAGAACATTCCGAATGGACTGGTCGGCGATGACTCCCGTGTCTTAGTGCGTGCTCAGATAGATTCCGGAGACCAGGCCCGCCAACTACTTGGCTTCTACCAATTCAATGCTCAAGTCTTGACCGGCCTCTATGTGATGACGGCGAGCCAGACGGGCTTTAGCGATGCTCAGGTAGCAACCTGGCTACAAGTTGCCCTCACAATGGCCCAACGACTCAAGGGCTAAGCACCCCGAATCCAGCGAAAAAAATAGGCTAGCCTTTGTTGGTACCCAATACCCATAAGGAGTTATAGTGAAAAAACGCTTTGGAATTTTCTCCGCCGTTGTTATTGCAGCGGCACTCACACTCACAGGATGTTCATCATCAGATTCAGCCGTCTCTGAAGTGGCATCATGTGCAAAGGCAGATCTTGCAACAGTCACTGAAGGCAAGCTGACGATTGCAACAGGTGAGCCTGCTTACTACCCATGGATCATCGATGATAAGCCAGAGACTGGAAACGGTTTTGAAGGTGCGGTCGCATACGCAGTTGCAACCCAACTTGGATTTGATGCAGCCGATGTCGTTTGGGTCCGCACAACATTTGACTCAGCCGTGACACCAGGTGAGAAGAGTTTTGACTTCAACTTGCAGCAGTTCTCAATCACAGAAGAGCGTAAAGCGGCCGTTGACTTTTCATCGCCTTACTACACAGCACCACAAGCAATCGTTTCATTCAAGGGCAGCAAGATCGATGGAAAGACCACTCTTGCAGATCTCAAAGACGCCAAGCTTGGCGCAGCAGTGGGAACAACATCACTTGATGCCATTGAGAACCAGATTGGTTTAACTCCGCAGGTATTTAACGACAATGCAGCCGGTGTTGCAGCGCTCAAGAACAAGCAGATTGATGGTCTCGTTGTTGATCTTCCAACAGCCTTTTATCTCTCTGGCGTTGAGGTTCCCAATGGAATCATCGTTGGACAACTTCCATCAACTGGCTCTGGAGATCAATTTGGTCTCTTGATGTCAAAGGGATCTGCTTTGACAACCTGTGTTTCAGGTGCCGTTGATGCGATCAGCGCCGATGGAACATTGGCAGCGATTACAGATAAGTGGCTTGCAACGGATGCAGGTGCACCTGCCTTGAAGCCGTAATAGGTAAGTAAGAAGTAAACACGGTAGTTTGGCGGCCATGACAGAGAGCAAAAACTCTGCGTGGTCGCCAAGCTCACGTGAGATTGAGCGCGGTAAATCTCGGCGCGCGATGAGTCGCAAACACACTGGAATCGCCCTCGCATCATCTTTTGTCGTCCTTGGGACCTTAGCTATAGTTTTGATGACAAGTCCAGGCTGGGAGAGTGTTAAATCAACTTTCTTTGACGTTGATTATGGCCGTGAAGTTCTTCCAAAGGTTATCAAAGGGCTATGGATCAACATTCAACTGACATTTATGGGTGGCGCAGCAATAGGTGTCATCGCACTTGGGTTAGCACTTATGCGAACGACAAAATCACCGGCGCTTACCCCCTTTAGATTTCTAGCCACGGCCTACGTTGATATTTTCCGTGGCGCACCCCTGATCCTGATCATTTTGTTAGTTGGATTCGGTGTTCCCGCCCTTGGGCTCAAAGGGATCTCTGGAAATGTCATCTTCTTAGGAACGGTCGCAGTTGTTCTGACCTATTCGGCCTATGTTGCCGAAGTCATTCGAAGTGGAATCCTCTCGATCCATCCCAGCCAGCGGGCCGCGGCAAGGTCATTGGGATTGACCTCAGGCCAGACGATGCGCTTTGTGGTGCTGCCTCAGGCGATCAGGCGTGTCGTGCCACCTTTGCTCAATGACTTTGTCTCACTTCTGAAAGACACAGGTCTGGTATCGATCCTCGGTGTGACCGATGCCGTGAGAGCGGCACAGATCAATGCCAGCCGCACATTTAACTACACCCCATATGTTGTTGCAGCCATCTTATTTTTGCTCATCACTATCCCAATGACGCGCTACACAGATCGGGCGATCAGGCAGCGCACACAGGCTCAGAACTCAGAGGGTGCTACCTAATGGGTAATGTCTTAGAGTTAAAAAATATCCGTAAATCATTTGGCACCGAAGTCGTCCTTGATAATCTCTCAATGGTTGTCCCAGAGCACACCGCAACGGCGTTAATCGGGGCATCGGGCTCAGGAAAATCAACACTTCTTCGATGTATCAATCTCCTGGAGACAATTGATGATGGTCAGATTTTTTTAGATGGCGCTGAGATTTCTGATCCACTCATTGATGTGGATCAAGTACGTCGAAAACTAGGGATGGTCTTTCAATCTTTTAACTTATTTCCGCACAAAACAGTTCTTGAAAATATCACTTTGGCACCGATCAAAGTACAAGGTAAAAGCAAAGATGAAGCTATTGAAGCGGCAGAGAAATTACTCGAGCGCTTTGACCTATCTGACAAAGCAGATCAATATCCAGATCGCCTCAGCGGTGGCCAGCAACAGCGCGTCGCAATCATTCGCTCCCTGGCCTGTAATCCACGCTTGCTCTTATTGGATGAGATTACATCGGCCTTGGATCCGGTCTTAGTCAACGAGGTCCTCAGTATTGTGCGTGATTTGAAGAGTGATGCGATGACGATGGTTCTGGCAACGCATGAGATGGGCTTTGCCACACAAGTTGCCGATGAAGTATGTTTCTTAGAGTCGGGAAATATCCTCGAACGCGGAAGTGCCGAACAGGTTTTACATAATCCACAAAATCCAAAGACGCAGGAGTTCCTGCGGCGCGTCCATCAAGCGGGTCGGCTGTAATGAAGAGTTTTCCACAGATTGCTACTCCACTTCTTGCCTATGCTGCTGGTGATGCATTTGGTATTTATTATGAATTCTTAGAACATACCCCTAAAGACATTCCACAAATTTTATTGCCAAAAGAGGGGTGGCCCTTTGGCGGAGTTAGCGATGACACACTTCTCTCAATTCTGACTATAAAGTCATTAAACAAGAAAACACCAGCAGATGCAGCAGCTTCTTTTCTTGATGAGTTGCATCAAGCCGTTCCGCGCTTGCGAGGCCTTGGACCTACGACTAGAACTGCGCTGGGATTAGAGGTACAAGAGGGTGAACGTGGTGTTATTGGTGAAACAAATGGAGCAATTATGCGCACCGCCTTATGCGGTTTATTCATCAAAGATGATCGCGATGAGTGGATAAAGGCTTTGGTAGAGGTAACACATAAATCTTCAAAGGCGATCGAATGTGCTCAAATTGCTGCAGGATTATTCGCAGGAGAAGAATTTCCTAAATACTCAGATTGGTCTCCACCTATTGTTGGGATTTCACTTGATCCATTGGAAACCTTACAGGCTGTTGTGTGGGTAGCTAAAAGGGCAGCGACTGTTGCTGATGCTTTTGCTCTCGCATGTTCCTTAGGGGGAGACACTGATACCGTCGCGGCTTTAGCCGGTGCACTTTTTGCAGCTCGCTGGCCAGAAAAGAGTGATTTTTACTCCATTCCTTGGCTTAATGATGTTAAGTGGGATGAGATCGAAGAAGATCTTCGGGAGTGCGCACAGATGTTGGAGCAAGTAAGTGGCTAGAAAGGTTTGGGTACATGGCCCAATCGCATTAGATACTGTCGTACATGTCTCAAAATTTCCTACGCCAGGGTCATTTATGAATTCACTTCGTACAGAGCAAAGAACTGGTGGAACTTCTGCAAATATTGCACTTGGACTTAGTACTACTTCGGTAGAAACGGGATTTGTAAGTTATCTAGGAAATGATGAAATTGGGAGGCAACTCTTAAGTGTCTTAGAGCAAAGTGCAATCAAGGATCTAGTAATCACTTATTTTGAAGACAAAACTTCTCAAACTCTAATTTTAGTAGATGAAAATTTTGAACGTACAATTATTTCTATGACTACTCCACATTTGCGAGAACTTCGGATGGATAATGTTCCTTTAAATGTCGGTGATATTGTTGCATTCATTCTGTGGCGTGAAGAGTTCTTTGCAGATCTTCAGCGAGCACAAGCCGCTGGGTGCTTGACTGTTATTGGCGCAAGTGCACTCGCTGATCCAGCTGTAGGCCATGCAGATTTGCTCATTGGTTCTAAAAACGATTTTTCGAGTGAATTGAACCCCTTAGATCATCTTGATCGGTTTACCACAATAGTCCTTACCGATGGAACCAATGGCTCGGTAGCATACAACGGTAATAATGAAATCAGGCAGCCTGCATATGAAGTTGATGTAAAAGACACTACGGGTGCGGGCGATGCATTTATCTCGGGTTATTTAGCTGGTATTGCACATGGATTAGATATTTCCCAATCCTTAGAAGTAGCTACTAAATGGGCTGCATCCTCAGTTCAATTGCACTCCTCAATTCCGCCAGCCTTTGAGGTGGTAAAAGAACAATGGGGATTAGACTTTTTTCCATGAGCGCATTTAACGAGCGGATTCAGCCTCTCCGAGATCTGATGGCCGCAAAGGGTTTAGATGCATTTATTGTGCGCCGAAATCCCAATCTAGCCTGGGCAATTGCAGGTCGCGTGCATGTTCCAACAACGATTGATGCGGCCTGTTTTGACCTAATCATCACGGCCGATTCGGCGACGGCGATTACTAATGTAGTTGAGGCCCCTCGTCTAATCGCTGAAGAGTTACCAAGTGAAGTGATGGTCAAAACCGTTGAGTGGTCAGCGAGTAGGGATTCACAGCTTCCATTAGGCTCAAAGATTGGCTGCGATCAAGCAGGTAGCGATCGGATCAATCTAGGTAGTGAAGTTGATTTGATACGGGCTTCACTTATTGAATCTGATGTGGCCCGTTTCAAAGAGATTTGTCAGGATGCGGCCGTTGCACTTGCAAGTGCCATGAAGCAGGTAGAGAGTTCAGATCGCGAAATCGATGTCGCTGGCTTAATCACACACTCGCTATGGCAGGCAGATTTAGAGATTGCATTTTTGGGAGTTGCTGGCCAAGAACGAGTCCACAAATTCAGACACCCGTTGCCAACCGATGCCTTAGTTGGCAATCGTGTTTCGGCATCAATCTGTGCAAAGCGAAAGGGTCTGATTGCATCGCTAACTCGAATTGTTACCTTTGGTGCACTCAGTGACTCAATCGTGAAGGACTACACATCAATCTTTAAAGTCGAAGCCGCAATGTTTGATGCTACGGTTGTTGGTCAGCCTTTTTCAGGGCCAATCAAGGCGGCGATTACGGCTTACGGGGCCAATGGTTTTGACGATGATGAGTGGAAAAAACACCATCAAGGTGGGCCAACGGGCTTTTTGCCCCGCGATTGGCCCGCCAATCAGGAGAGCGGGCAGCTAATCGCCCATAACCAGCCGATCGCATGGAATCCAACAGGTAAAGGCTTCAAGGCCGAGGAGACCATCCTTGCAACTCGTGAAGGTGTGCAGCTTCTGACCAGTGATGCCGATTGGCCCACCTTTGAGATCAATGGTCGGACCAGAGCTTTTCTACTCGCGCGATAGAGCATCACAGTCCTATAACAAAGCCCAGAAATACCCGCGCTTTGGTTGACGGAGTCGGAGCGAGGTAGCAGACTTTGGTAAGAGGTCTTACCACTGGGGGTTCAATGGGCACTGTCGCTCTCCTCGCACTTGCGCGGCCAACCTTCGACCTGGCATGCGCGCAGGCAAATTTCGATAGCGCCCGCGCTCTCTTGATTGAACTTGGAGCACACGTGGTCGGACCAACCCAGCTTGTGATGAGCCCCGAGGATGTCGCAGCAGTGAACCTGCCACCAGCTGATCTTCACATTCTCTTTATGGCCTCATTTTCAGATGCATCACCTGCAGTTGAACTCTTAGGAAAAGTTAAGGGACCGGTTCTTGGATGGTCGATGCGTGAACCAGGTGCTGTGGGAGAGCGGCTTAAATTAAACTCGATGTGTGGAGTAAATCTTGCAGCACATGCTCTGATGAATGTTGGCCAATCGATCCGTCACATCCATGGAAACTCTGATGAGCCTGCAGTGCGCCAAGCACTTACAGATGCGCTCGCAGGACATCTACCGACTTCGCACGCCCCTGTACCCATCTTTGGTGAATATGCAACTGATGCCCAAGTCGATGCAGCCTTTGCATGGCTCAAAGGTAAAAAGATTGGCGCAGTCGGAGATGCTCCAAATGGATTCACGCCCTGTATCTTTGACGCTGCGCAGTTACGAGCAAACTTCGGTTTAGATGTGCGTCAGATAACAATCGATGATGCCTTTGGCAAAATCTCTGAGGTCACAGAGCCAGAGCGCGAACTCGCATATGCAGGCGCGTTAGCGGCACAACCCTCTCTTGCATCGGTAGATATCTCGGAGGCAAAAAAGGTATATGGGGTTGAGGTAGCGCTGGATCGATGGAGAGAACAAGAGTCACTCGATGCAATCGCGATTCGCTGTTGGCCAGAGTTCCCAACTGATTTGGGTGCCTGTATCTGTTCATCACTTGGGCGCCTAGCAGATCGTGGGACTGTCACAACCTGCGAACGCGATGTTCTTGGGGCAGTAACAATGATGGTCTGTGAATCCTTAGGATCCGATGAAAACTATTTAGTCGATATCGTGGATTTAGACTCATCTAAAGGATTAGTCCGTTTATGGCACTGTGGTTCAGCTGCGACAAAGCTGGCAGCCGAGCCTGCTCATGCAACACAAACTACCCACTGCAATCGCAAACTAGGCGTTGCAGGTAACTTTCCGCTCAAGACTGGACCAGTAACACTGTTCCGTATTGATCGGGATGTAGATCCGAGCAACCGCACGGGTCTGCGCATGGTTGTGAGCCGAGGGGAATCAATCCCTGCTCCCAATCACTTCCAAGGCAATACAGCAACGGTCGTCACAGAACCCGACGCCGCGGCTTTAGTGAATGGAATCGTCACCGGCGGATACCCGCACCACTTGGTCATTTCATGGATCGATGTGCGTCCTGGTATTCGTCAAATGGCAAAAAAGTTAGGGATCCCCCTCACAGAATGGTAAACATCAATCAACCCTCGAAAGTAAAGGATAAAAATGAAAACTAAAGGAATAGCATCCTTCAGTATGCGTCGCCTTGGAGCAGTAGCTGCAGTTGCATTTGCACTTGTTGCTACAACACTTCCATCGGCATTCGCAGCTGGAGAAGTATTTGGAAAGAAATGCCCAACAGAAGGTGTAAGTACTGGTCAAAAAACAACATCACTTATCTGTCTAGAAAATTCAAGCGGAAAGCTAACATGGCAGAAAGTGCGCCTAGGTACTACAAAGGCAAATCCAGTTGCAAACTTAACGCCGCCCAAGGGCAGTATCGAATTTCATCACTGGAGAGCAGAGGACAAAGTAGTTTTTCAGGCAATAATCGATACTTTTGAAGCAAAATATCCAGGAACAAAAATTACTCAGGCCATCACAGACTCTACGAACTATCAGAATCTAGAGCTATCAAAGGTCAGCGTTAATCCAAAGGCTGCCTTGGTAACAATTTTCCGTGGCCAGCAATTTACTGATTTTTCAAAGGCAAATATGATGGTCGATTTGTCTAACGAGCGCTTTGTCAACCAAAACGTGATCCAATCTGCACTTACTCCAGGAATTTTAAATGGCAAAGTTTATGCAGTCCCTTTCCATTCATTATTCAATAACCCTATTTATAACACTGAAATGTTTGCTAAGTACGGTTGGAGTACCCCAACAAACTTTAGTCAGATTCTAAGTTTCTGTAAGACTGCTAAAGCAAAAGGTGTAATCCCATTTGCTTGGCCAGCTGCCACAAAGGGAAATGCTGGACAAATTATGAACGCAATGATGATGAACTCAGATTCATCAATTGAGGCCATTACTAAGCATGTCAATGACGTTCAGTCTGGAAAGGAACTTGTCACTGACCCGTGGTTTAAGTCAATTGCAACAAAGTATGCACAAATGAACGCTGCAGACTGTTTCCCAGAAAATGTTGTCGCTTATACAGATAATGCTGCCGTAGCCGACTTTGCATCTGGAAAAGCTGCCATTTATCCAACCGGAACATTTGGAATGGCTGCAGTCAAAACATTGAACCCATTGATGGCTGGGAAAATGGGCATCTTTGGAATGATTGTCGTTGACACAAAGCCTGTATACGAAGGAATTACAAACAACACATTCATGTTGTCAATTAATCCAAAAGCCAACAGTACAGATCAAAAGATTGCACGTGCATTTATGTCATATCTTTTGACTGCTCCTGTAGCACAGAAATACGCAGTTGGTACTTCACAGCATGTTTCAGTAGTTAACGTTGAATATGCTGAGAACGTCGACCTACTCAATACATCACCAATTATGGGTAAGAAGCTAGTGCTTGCACCTCGCTTCTTGTTCACAAATGGAGCCGTTGCAACTCCAGTCGAACTAGCCCTTATGGCAATTGGTTCAGGCAAGGATGTTTCAACAGTTCTTGCAGATACGGCTAAACAGATCAAGACTGCACTCGGTATTTGATCATTAAAGAGGGCCAAAGTCACACCAGGACCCCCCTAAGGGGTGCTGGTGTGACTTTGCCTACCTTCAAGTCACGCAGAAGCAAAGAAAATAGAGTTCTGTTTTGGATGGCACTCCCAGCATTGTTAGTTTATGCATCACTCTATTTGTACCCAGCTTTAACTAACTTACTTTATGCGACACAACGGTGGGATGGCATCACGGAACCAGAATTCACTGGATTGCGCAATATAACTTACTTACTGACTTCAGATGATTTATTTACAAAAGCCTTAGGTAATAACTTGAGATTTATGTTAGTAGTAGTGATATTTCAAACAGGATTTGCGCTTTTGTTTGCAACATTTTTATTAAAAAATTCAAAAACTAACGTATTTTTACGTATTGTTTTTTTCTTCCCAACTATTCTTTCTTCAGTTTCCGTAGGAATTATCTGGAATTTTCTATATGATCCAAGTTACGGTCCTATTACGGCGTTTTTAAAAGCGATTGGTTTGGGAGAAAATGCGCCGCTTTGGTTGGGTGACGAGAAATTAACTATATATTCGATTGCTCTCACACAAGTTTGGTTTCATACTGGTCAGATGCTCGTAATTTATGTCGCTGGTCTACAACAGATTCCGAAAGAATTGTATGAAGCTGCCGAAGTTGATGGTGCTACTCGATGGCAACAGTTTAAAGGCGTTACCTGGCCCATGGCATTACCTACAACTGCTGTTGTTGTTGCTTACACGACAATTCAAACTTTCCGCGCATTTGATCTGATATTTGCAATGACTGGCGGAGGCCCAAATTATGCCTCAGAAATACTGGTCACTCAAATTTACAGCACCGCATTTATTAGTCAGAAATTTGGTTACGCTTCTGCCCAATCAATTGTTTTAGTAGTTTTAGTTCTCTTTATCACTTGGCTGCAACGAAGAACTTTACGTGTTAATGATAAGACAAAGTAATGTATAGATTACTCAGAGGAAGTTTGCTTATAGTTTATTCATTTATTATTTTCATTCCTTGCATGATTGTGATTACTGGAGTCTTTAAAACTGATTTTGAAATCTATACAAAGCCACTTTCTCTACCAACTCAATGGAATTTAAATAATTTCCGTAAACTTTTTATTGAGAGTGATATTGCAACCCCATTCATGAATAGCGTAATTGTGGCTAGTTTTTCAGTATTCTTCACACTAGCATTTGCAAGCTTAGCTGCTTACGCAATTGCAAGATTAATGACCGTAACCGGAAAAGTATTATTCTTGTTATTTTCTCTCGGCTTAGCAATTCCTGGGCAGGTTAATATCATACCTATCTTTCACTTATTTGTTAAGTTAAATTTAAATAATTCGTTACTGGGCTTGATTCTTGTAAACATTGCTCTGACGCTCCCGATATCAATTTTTATATTGACAGCTTTTTTCAAAGATCTTCCAAAAGAAATGTTTGAGTGTGCAGGGATGGATGGAGCTGGCCAATTGAGGATCTATCGCTCAATCGCACTTCCTTTATCTAAGCCAGGCCTTGGCGCTACAGCAATCTTCTTGTTCGTAATTTGCTGGAATGACTTACTGTATCCATTAATGCTCATCACTGAAACGGGTAAGAAAACACTTCCCCTAGTATTAATCGATTTTAAAGGTGAATACTTCACGAGCTACAACATGCAGTTCACTGCAATTCTTATAGCTTCACTACCTATGATTGTGATGTATCTGTTTATGCAGCGATCGTTTCAATCAGGTCTTACCGCTGGCGCAGTGAAGGGATAAAGGATGAGCACCGTAGCTCCAATCTCCCCACAACGCGCGGCACGTATCGCAACGCAATTAATCGAGATCATCGATGTACAGAGGTTAAATCCGGGTGATCGCCTTCCTCCAGAGCGTCAATTAGCTGAACTCCTTGAGGTGAGCCGACCCTCCCTTCGTGAGGCGCTACATATTTTGCAGGCACAGGGCTTGGTTTCGATCAGGCATGGTCAAGGAACGTTTATTCAAGAGCCGATTGTGGCCCAGGAGCTGCGGGCATCCATGATGGCATCAACTCATGGGTTAAATGAGTTGTTTGATGCACGTGAAGTCTTAGAGGTTCCGGCATCAAAGTGGGCTGCTAGCAAAGCGAGCAAGGAGGATATCCGCCAACTGCGGGCAACCCTGAATCAGATCGATACGGTTACATCTGTAGCCCCTATCGATTTTGATCAATTACAAGTTTTAGATGCAAAGTTTCACTTAACAATCGTAGGAATCGCTGGTAATCGTTTTATCAACCAGACCCTTAACGTGCTTCAAGATGTTATGAAGATGTCGATGGAGACAACATTGCGGCTACCTGGGCGCTCAGATGTATCTAGAAGAGAGCATCATGAGATTTTAGAGGCAATCGAATCTGAAAATGGCGAGCTTGCCTCTAAACTCACGTTGCAGCATATTACGGGTGCGCGGGTGGTCGCCTTGGCCGATGCAAATGAAAAGAATAAGCGTTGAGCGATATTGAAGTTGTCTGTGTAGGTGTCATAACAATGGACACAATCGCACTCGTTGATCTCTACCCCGATGAGAATGAGCGCGTGGTTGCCCACGAAGTTAGACGTGCAGGTGGTGGGCCTGCAGCCGTTGCCTCAGTTGCACTGAGCCGTCTAGGGGTTCGAACTGCGATCGTGGGCACGATCGGTGATGATGCCGACGGTGCTCAAGTCATGGCGATATTTGCACATGAGGGTGTGGATACACGTGGTGTCTCAATCGGAGTCAGCGCAACCTCAGGAAGTGTCATTGTCGCCTCTAAAGCTCGTAATGCACGTGCAATCAGTACTCGTCAGCCTATGAAGCAAGAGAGAATCAATAGCGCGGCACAAGAGTTGATGCGAAAAGCACAATGGGTACATGCAGATCATGTGGGCATGTCGCAGATAAGTGGCCTCGTTCGAGGCAATGGCCCACTCATCTCCTTTGATGCCGGCTATGGGGTTGAGAGATTTGAGAGCACCAGTGTCGATCTCTTTGCACCAACTGATCATCAGATGGCACTGCGCCATCCTGGGCTCACCTTGGCTGCCGCTGTTGAAAAAGAGGCCTTATCTGCCCAGACCATGGTTGCCGCTACCCAGGGATCTGAGGGAAGCATCGGGTACTCATCAAAGACCGGCTTAGTTAATGCCTCTGGATTTAAAGTCGATGTAGTGAGCACTCTGGGTGCTGGTGATGTCTTTCATGGTGCTCTCATTGCTCAATTGCTCCAGGGCCATGATCTGCAGGATGGATTGCGACGAGCAAATGCAGTTGCCGCCCTTTCATGCCGGGGTCTTGATGCTCAATCGATGATTCCAACCACAGCCCAGCTCAACGAATTTTTGAAGGCATATAAATGAGAAAACCACTTACTGCATTAGCCAGACCATCAGGTGCACTTGCCATGGTCGCAGTTGATCAACGCGAGGCCTTGAGGGGGATGTTTGCAGCGCACCAAAGTACGCCAGTGCTTGATTCTCAGCTAACTCAATTCAAAGTCGACGTAGCGCGAGAGCTCTCACCGTATGCATCGGCCTTACTTGTCGATCAAGAGTTTGGAATTAATGCAATTATCGATCAAAAAGCTTTGAAAAACTCATGCGGATTAATCGCTGCCGCTGATTTGTTAGTAGGCCCACCAGGTGGCGCTGCAACTGATACTGCAGTAGACCCTGATGTAGATGCAATTCGCATGAGCGATATTGGAAGTGTTGGATTGAAGTTTTTGATTTTGTGGCGCAACGATGAGTCTCCAGATATGAGGGCACAACTAGTTCAGGATTTTAATAAGCTTTGCCAAATATCTGGCCTTCCATCAATCGTCGAGATTATCGTAAAGCCACCAAGGGATACATCAAAGAGATTTAATCGTGAAGAGGAGATCATCATCGCGGCACGTGAGGCTGCGACATGGAAGCCTGATCTCTATAAGGCAGAGGTCCCATTTCATGGTGAAGGTGATTTAAATTTAGTGATGAAAAATGCCGATCGCATCTCTGAAGCAATCGGTTCCCCATGGGTGGTCTTATCAAATGGAGTAAAGCAGCCGTTCTTTGCCGATGCGGTCAAAGCCTGCGCAATGGGTGGAGCCAGCGGATTCCTTGCAGGACGTGCGGTTTGGGCCGATATTGTTAGCTCACCCGATATTCCAAAGGCGCTACGCGAAATATCAATTCCACGCCTAGAACACCTCGCTGAGATTGTGGATACCCACGCTAAGCCTTGGAGCAGTTGGAGTTAATTCTCTATCACAATGAAGTTTTTTTCAGGCTTTAATACTGCAGCAATTGCATTGAGGGCTAAACCTTGTCCCCAAAGTTGTAATCGATCACTACGAATAACACTGTATCCAAATGGAATTAGTTGTAACACTGTTCCAGCACTGGTGCGAGTGAGGATTCCTTCATCATCAACATATGTAAGAGCAGAAGCAATTGCTTTTTTTCCAACATGTTCTAGCTCATTGTGAATCTCAGGTAGGTATCTTTTTGCACGAATCATTGCTGCACCTATTCCTGCAGTAGCAGAGGTTTCGATAACACCCTTGTTTTCAACTTGATGATCGACCAAAACATCCCAAATTCCATATTCGGGTAGCAGTGGAATTAGTGCACTAAATTGATCTCGAAGTGCGATTTTGATGGTTTCAAATGATGTGGGTTTGATTGATAATGCTTCACATGCATCCAAATACTCCACGCATGAAAGTGCCATCCAAGAATTTCCTCTACCCCAATAGTTCCAAAGGGTTTCACCCTTATGTGAACCATGAGCAAAAAGTTTAGTCTTTGGATTCTGAAGTAACTCAATATGTGCAGTTAATTGATCACCAATAAAATCAACAAACTTAGAGTTTTTTGTAGCAACGCCATGGTTCAGGAGAAAAGTTCCCATCATGTAGCAGGTGTCTGCCCATACCCCACCAGGCCAATGCTCTACTGCTCCATTTGCTGCACGTGTTGCAGAAGTTGGATTCATAACCCACTTTTCTAGTGTGGAATTAATCTCTGAAGCATCCATCATTCCAAGTGCATGTAAGCGTGAGGCAGCTGCGCCAGGTGCAACATTGTTAATGTGTCCAGAGATTAAAGCGCCTCGCCCTGAATACCAACTAAGAAGTTGGTCAGGAATAGGCTTTTTTATGGTCTCGAAATAACGCACTTCAGACAATAAGTAAACTCCCTCACCCCAGGACCATTGAGGAAGTCCAGCGCCCCAGGTAGCAGCAATAATTTTTTCCGCAGTCTGTTGCAGAAATTCGGGGGTTAACTTACCTGGATGAAGAGGAGTTAGTGGCGGTGCTTCAAGAGCGCTCGAGGTTGTATCTTCACCAGCCATTGTTATACCTGAGACTTTGGATGAAGGCGCTTTCCATTAATTACATCGATCTGAAGCTTTTCCTTACCGAAAGAAGCGTCAAGAATTGAATCGGTAGATTCAAGGGCAACTGCAGGATTATCAAGGCGTGGTGCAACTTCAGGTAGGCCATCCTCTAGTTGTTCGCTATTTCCATTAATATGAAATGGACCGTTCCAATTCAGGTCAAAGCGATACTTGTGCTTCCACGAAATCGTTAGGTTTTTCTCATCAAAAGTCGGCTCATTTAACGTGCGAACGAAACTCTTAAAATCTGAGTAGCTCTTCTTATCTCCAAGCACTGAAACATAAAGAGCACCATTTCCATTAGGTTGCCACTCTTGATGAGCTGTATCTCCGCTCTTGAGAGGTGAAAATCCACCTGGAGTTGCAACAGCGATGTAACCATTACCAACTCGACCCACAAGCCATGAACCTTTCTGTACAAATTCGTCCATCCAGGGAGTTGGAAACCACAAATGGGTGAAATTTGGGAATAGCTGATCATTCAATGCATAAATCGCAAGGATTACATTTTCATGCTGACGCACTCTTGGCAATACAAGGTGACCAGCCCATGCATTAGGTCTTACAGATGTTGCATGACTAAAGGCTGCAGGATAACTTGCAAAGACTTGCACTTCAGTTGAGAGAGTTGCACCCCACACATGCTCTTGTAATCCAGGCAAACCCGCTCGGTAATCTTGGACAGATGAAAGCATTCCATCAGCAGTGCGCCACACATGAAGATCTGAAGCATATGGCCGCTCAAGCAAGTCACTTGTGAAACGGTACTTACCCCGGTAGACCTGACGACCATGCCAAGTCTTATTGAGAGAGTGAGCCACATTCACGATCATTGGTGGAAGAACATACTTCTTTGATGTAATCAAAGTCGTTACAGGCAGTACTGCAAGATTTAGCGCACCCATGCCCCATAGGGCCCACATAATTGGCGCTGTTTCTTCAAATCGGGAAGATCGCAATGTCGTTGTATAGCTGCGACCATGTGCAGCGCCATGTATTCCTCGCCAGGAGTTGCTTGCTAGCGAAAACATTAATTTATCCAGAAGTGCCTCAGAATACTGACGAATCTGCTTGTCGGGCGAAAATTCAATCAATGAAACTAACGCCAATGTATCAATCGCCAGATATGCGTTGGAGTCATATTCACTAAACCCACCTTCAAGCTTGAGCTTTAACCATTGGAGTGCCATTTCCCGACCATGCTCAGAATGAGTAGAGCCCGACATTTGGGCATTTGTGAAATTTTCCTTTGCAAAGTAATCGCCAATTAAATGTTCTGCCGTGTGCCAGACAAACTGGTGATTTTCAGTGAAGTAACACATTGCATCTAGACCTGGGTGCTCAATCCAATATTTGAAATTGAGCAGTGTGTCTTTTACTTCATCACGAAGTCCCTTTTCCCATTGTTTTTCAGGGAATCTATTTAGGATATGAACTAAACCAACAGCTTCAAAATCTGCGCAGTCAGCACGAGAAGTAATCATTGATAAAGCAGGCTTTAAATCCTCAGCAGTAACGACATGCTTGGGGTCTTTGTCTATACGGGCAAGGGCTCGAGCAGAAGATGCGTAACTATCTGCCACGTGATCGACGACTTCAGATCGCCATACCTTTGGTGACGACTTTGGAACGGTTGTGCGAACTCGTTCCGGGACGTATGCAGTTCTAAAGGTTCGAAATACAGGGGTGTTCGGTGAATCTAGTCGAAGCTCTAGGAAAACTTCACCAGTATCTAACATTGTTGCCGTTACATCGCCATCAATGGATGCCTTTGTTTTTTTAGCATTCTTTGCAGCCTTACGAATTTCGGTAACCTTAATCTTGGCATTACCCTGCTTGAAGGTGATAGCCACACCATCTCCTTGGCTATTTTTCTCTTTAACCCGAACGCGTAGTCCAGGAGAACCTTTAAATTCCACAGTATCTGTTGTTCTAGCCCAACGCTCGAGTGCAATATTTTCCAGTTCCCGCTCGGCTATTTCAGATGCGTATTCATCCGCATTTGGGGATGGGATGACAACTCTTACTGGTAGTCCCACAATCTTAACTCGAATAGCATGCCGGACTTCTCGTAAAGAGATTTGCCATTGAGAGATAATTAGGGTGCTTATACCTGATGGAAGTAAAGTGTTAATCGAATGTGAGAGAGGTTGCATATAAGCGAATAACTCAGTGCTTAATACCAAATTTCCATTTAGCCAAACCTGAACTGGTCCTTGACTCTCAACAACAATGTTTCGCCATTCAGGTTGATCAACTTCTAGTTGCGTTGCCATCAAGGAGTGACGATATTCCGGTGTGTAAGAAAAGTGGCTCCAGTCCGCATATCCATCGTGTCCTGTGTGTATTCGAACCCATGCATCTCTATTAACTTCAGCAGTTCCAGGAGCCTTCCAAGAGACTTCGCCACCCTCGATAACTTTGGGCATGATCTGGGCAGAGACAAATGGGCGATTCTGAAAGATTTTAGCTTTTAAAGGCGCGATGTCTGGACCATTTGTAAGCACCCATCGGCCATCTTTTGCGAAAGGATCCCCAGAATCCTTGAGAAGCTCTCCGAGATCCTCAGCAGGTGTAATCCAGGCTTTGGTCACTAACCAATCGCGTATAAATCCGTTGCTATCCAATAAGTGAATAGTGCGATCAAAGTTGTCTGTGAAGCGTGGAATTTGAGTGACCTCTTCCTGTCGATGAATTACGTAAGAATCTCTTACTTAATGCCTGTTTGCGCAATACCTTGGATGATTTGGCGCTGCATGAATACAAACATAAATAAAACAGGAATAATGGACATAACTGACATTGCTAGAACAATGTTATATGGCACAACTAATTGTCCATTCAGCAGTGCCAACGCAACAGGTAGAGTGTAAAGCTCCTCTTTTTGAGCAATTAATAGAGGCCAAATAAAGTCATTCCAACGCCAAAGAATTGAGAAGATCGCCACAACCGCTAAAGCAGGTCGGCAAAGAGGAAGAACAATTCTTGCAAAGATTCTAAACTCCCCGGCACCATCAATACGCGCCGCCTCGATAAGTTCATCAGGAATGGTCAGCATGTATTGACGCAAGATAAATACCCCGGTTGGTGTTGCTGCTGCAGGAATAATCATTCCCCAATAAGTATTTACTAATCCCAAAGAGGAAACAACTAAGTAAATTGGAATCAAGATAACTTGTAAGGGAATCATAATCATTGCAAGAGTCATGACAAACAATCCGTCTCGCCCTCTAAAGTTGTACTTTGCAAATGCATATGCAGCCATCGAGTTAATTAACAAAGTGAGAACAGTTGCAACCGATGTCACTATTACGCTATTCATAAAGTAACGCTTGTAGTTATACAGTTGGAACGCTTCGGTATAATTCTCAAAAGCCCAACGCGTAGGGAATATCTTTGGAGGTCTGGCACTTAAATCAGTAAGATCTTTAAAGGAGGATAGTGCAAACCAAATAACAGGAGTCAAAACAATTAGTGACATCACAATCAGGAAAGTTGTTCTTAATATAGATCCTGCTGAAGGAGGTTTCATTCCACTCGTAGAGCTCCACCTATTTGCAGCTGCACGCTCTTGAATCTTAATCATATTGCTTCCCGCTTCTTACCGACTAAGAAGTTAAGCGCGGTGAAAGCAAAAATGATCATAAACAGGATGACTCCCGCCGCGCTTCCAAGTCCGTACTGAATCGGAGTTTGGAAGGCCCGATCGTAGATGTATTGAACAATTAACGTCGTAGCACCGAGTGGTCCACCACCAGTTAAAGTATAAATAAAGTCAAAGGATTGGAATCCATGAATAGTTGCCAAAATGACAATCACTAAGGTTGTTGGCTTCAATAGCGGAAGAATAATTGTGCGGATAATCTGGGTGCGTGTTGCCCCATCCATAGACGCTGCCTCTAACAAGCTTCGATCAATGCCCTGAAGTCCGGCAAGTAAAATAATTGAATAAAAACCAAGGTGAACCCACACTCCAACAAAAATTACCGCAATCATGCCCAGTTTTGGCTCAACTAGCCAACCCGGACTTCCTCCACCTAATGCTTGTAGCAGGGAATTTAGTGGACCAACTTTGCGGTCCAGTACATCGTTCCAAATAAGTCCCACTACAACGGGAGAGAGCATTACAGGTAAGAAAAGAACTGCTCTAAAGAAGCCCTTTGCAAATTTTTGTTCATTGACGATGAGCGCAAGTGCCAGTGATAGAAAAGTTGAAATTAATACATAAAAAATAACATAGGTCGCGGTGTTTTTCGCAACTGATGCAACGGTTGGATCTCCAAAGATTGCATGGTAATTACCGGTTCCAACGGGGATGAAAGTTCGCCCATCCGTACTGTCAAAGAAGGAAATCTGAAAGCCTCGTATTGCTGGCCAAATAATAAAAGTTATGAAGATAAACATATTTGGTGCAACGAAGAGGTACGGCATTAACCGCCGGCGCCAGTTAATAACTGAGCGCCGGCGGTTAACCGTGTGACTTAAATTAGCCACCAAGAATGTAAATTTCTAATTACTTTCTTAGTGTCGCTAGCTGAGCATCAATGAATGCAGACTGTGTCTGGATAGCCTGCTTTGCAGTGATTTTTCCTGCCATAACCTCAGTCATAAGGTCACGTAGCTTGTTGTAAATGTTTCCCGTCAGAGTTGGTACCGACTGGATTCCATAAGCTGCCGCCGGTGTCTTTCCTGCATCTGCCTGGAAGACATTCATATCCGCTGTCCGTGTTGCGTACTTAACGCCTTGTGCCACTAGATCAGCACGCGTTGGCAACCAGAAAGCGGACTTGTCCATAGCTTCCATTTGCGCTGTATCTGCGAGGTAGTACAAGAAGTAGGCTGCCAAGTCAGGGGTCTTACTTGCATTAAATGCAGTTAAGAACTTACCGCCAGGCCATCCACCACCATTTAGCTCCGTAGGATTTGGAACTGCGGCAAAGTCAAACTTTGCATCCTTTGAAAGTGATGCGACCTGCCAGTTACCTGAGAAGAAGATAGGAGTTTGTTGCGCCAAGAAAATAGCTGTTGGTGAAGAGTACTTTGTACCAGTACCAATCCATAGATCACGAGGCGCTTGATCTGCCTTGTAAAGATCAGTAATTATCTTGATAGCCTTTTCCGCACGGAACTTCGAAGTTGGAAGAACATTTCTTTGGTTCTTATCAACCATAAATGCACCGAAGTGGCTCATGACTGTAGATACACGGTGTCCTGATTTATCTATAGCAAATGCGTATTCAGATCCAGTTGCTAATTGAACTTTTTTACCTGCTGCAACTAGGGCCGCCCAGTTCCATGAAGTAGGAACTGCAACTCCAGCCTTCTTGAACATGTCAACGTTGATAAATGGACCGTTCACTGTAAGGTCGTAAGGAACACCAATCAACTTCTTAGTTGTTGGGTGCGTAACCTGATTAGTTGATCCCTTTAGGAATTCAGCTGGATATTTACGACCTAAGTACTTCTCTAGATCTAGAGCGTCCTTGATGTAAAGACCTGGGTTATTGAGGCGTGCAACATCTGGTGCATTTCCTGCAGCCAGACGAGCTTGAAGCTGTATATCTAGACTTGTGAAAGGGATTACATCAAGCTTCACTTGTGCACCAGTTAACTTTTCAAAGTCAGCAATCTGTGCTTTTGTTGTATCGAGCTCCTGCTGACTGTCGTTATAGAAGTAGTAAGTAATCTCCTTACCCTTCCATGCAGCAAGTTGCGCTGCTGTTGGCTGCAAACCAGCTGCCTGTGCCGTTGGAAGACCTGTTGCAACGAGGCCTGCCGTCAGAATTACAGATGCTGAGATTGCAATTTTCTTACGAAGAGCATGCATCTTCATATTTATATACCTTTCAGATTTTGCTGCACCTACGTTGTATAGGGCTGTGTGGCTAATTCAAGTGGCTTAGGAGGCTGCGCGCAATTTGATTCAGGTCACGATTGCTCATCAATTTTCAATCCCCTTTTATAACATTTCTTTATAATCATTTCTTCGCTTAAACTTGAACTATGCAATTACGACCTCCAATCACTCCTGAAGATGTTCAATCTAAAACATCGGAATACTTGCGGGAGAAATTAGTTGTCGAAAATCTCTTTCAAACGAACAAAGTCACTTATGTCCTTTCTCATCACGATCGCATTTTGATAGGTGGGGTGAGTCTCACAAATAGTGAGGTCCGCCTAGAAGCCCCTGCTGGTTTGAGCTCTGACTTTCTCTTACAACGTCGTGAAATGGGGTTGGTATGTCTTTCTGGAAGCATCTCGGTAGTTGTTGATGCAGATTCATTTGAACTACAGGCAGAAGACATCTTGTATATATCACTCGGCTCTCGTGACATCAAAATATCTGGAGCAGGTGATGTCTACTTCACATCAAGTATGTGCCATGCACAACATAAAACAACTCTAATTTCAAAAGATAGTTCAGACGCAATTGTGATTGGTGATCGCAAGAATGCAAGTGAAAGAACTTTACGCAAATACATACATGATCAAGGCGTACCATCTTCATCAATGGCAATGGGTATTACAACGATTCATGAGGGAAGCGTTTGGAACACCATGCCATGCCACGTACATGAGAGACGAACAGAAGTCTATTTGTACTTTGACTTAGATGTAAATGAAAAAGTGATTCATCTATTTGGAGAGCCTGATAAGTCCCGAAACTTTGTGCTTAGTAACAAAGAAGTGGTTATTAGTCCAGCTTGGTCAATTCATACAGGAGCGGGGACAACGAATTATAAATTTGTCTGGTCTACCGCTGGCGAGAACATTACATATTCTGATTTTAATTTAGTTGAAACCAAGAACCTAAAGTAATGTCACAGTGGCTTGAGTCACAGTTCTCACTTGTCGGAAAGACTGCCCTAGTAACAGGTGCGAGCAAGGGAATTGGTTCTGCAATTGCAGTCGCAATGGCAAAAGCTGGTGCTGATGTTGTACTAGTTGGGCGCTCATCTGAAACACTGATTCAGACTCGTAATTTAATTTCAGACACAGGTCAAAAAGTCAGTGAGATCATCTGTGATATCGCAAATTCTGATCAGATTGCCCATGCATTTCAAAATATCAATGCTCTGGGTGTTGATATCCTGGTAAATAATGCTGGAACTATCTCTAGATCACCTGCAATTGAGACACGGTTAGAAGATTGGAAAAGGATCATCGATACCAACCTCAACTCTATTTTTCAGATTTCGCAGTTATGCGCTGAATCAATGTTGAAAAAGGAGTCTGGGCAGATTATAAATATCGCCTCGTTATTGTCATTTCAAGGCGGCATAAATGTTCCTGCATATACTGCGAGCAAACATGGTGTGGCTGGTTTAACAAAGGCACTAGCAAACGAGTGGGGAGCAAAGGGTGTCAATGTAAATGCAATAGCACCTGGCTATATTTCTACAGATAACACGGAGGCAATTAGAAATGACCCAGATAGAAATGCATCAATTCTTAGCCGTGTTCCAATAGGCCGCTGGGGGACACCTGATGATATTGCGAGTGCAGCCGTATTTCTGGCCTCTCCCGCAGCCAGTTTTATAAACGGTGAGATCTTGACTGTTGATGGGGGATGGATGGGTCGATGAGATCACTTATTTTGGAAAAAAGGTTAGTCCCGGTTGTTGCAATTAGTGATGCATCCAAAGCAGCAGAATTGGCCTCAGCTTTAGTTGCTGGTGGACTTCCGATTGCTGAAATAACATTACGAACTCCTGCCAGCTTAGAGGCCTTAAGAATCGCTGCCAACAATAAAGATTTACTTGTTGGGGTTGGCTCTTTACGAAACAGTGAAGATCTAAAAAAGGCCCTTGATGCTGGCGCGAAATTCGCCGTATCCGCCGGTTATTCGCCATCAGTTGCGGTAGAGGCAAGCAAGCAAGGCATTCCGTACTTTCCAGGGGTCTCTACTCCAACTGAGATATTGCAGGCTATCAATGAAGGCATCACGACTCTTAAATTTTTTCCTGCGCAAACTCTTGGTGGCGTGAGTGCTTTGAAGGCGATGTCAGCTCCTTTCCCCGGTATTACTTTCATGCCAACGGGTGGCATTACCGCCGCAAATGCGAGAGATTATCTAGCGCTTTCGCCTGTGGTTGCTGTCGGTGGCTCATGGATGGTTGCGCAGAAACTGATTGATGCGGGAGATTTTGAAGCTATTGTTTCTCTTACCAAGGAAGCCGTTGAGGTGTGTGCACTGTGAATATAAAACCTATTTCAGATTGTGCATTTGACGAGGTTTCACTCGGGGAAGTTATGTTGCGCCTTGATCCAGGCCAAAATCGAATCAAGACAACTCGAAGCTTTGATGCGTGGGAAGGTGGCGGCGAATATAACGTTGCACGAGGCCTTCGACGTTGTTTCGGGCTTCGTACTGCTGTAGTAACAGCTTTTGCAGACAATGAAATTGGCCGTTTGATTGAGGATTTGATTTTACAAGGCGGAGTAGATACATCATTTATCCAATGGAAAAAGTATGATGGAATTGGCCGCACGACACGTAATGGATTGAACTTTACCGAACGTGGGTTTGGGCTACGTGGCGCACTAGGAGTTTCTGATCGTGGAAATACTGCTGTTTCGCAACTTACGGCAGATTCAATTGATTGGGATGCAGTATTTTCAAAAGGTGTTCGGTGGTTTCACACCGGGGGAATTTATGCAGGGTTATCGACAACAACCCCAGATGTAATTGAAGCGGCTATGAAAAGTGCAAAAAAATATGGAACTAAGATTTCTTACGATTTAAATTATCGGCCCAGCTTATGGAGTGCAATAGGTGGCCAAGCCAAAGCACAGGAAGTTAATAGAAAACTTGCTCCATTCGTGGATGTGATGCTTGGCAATGAAGAGGATTTTACAGAGTCACTTGGCTTTAAAGTTGAAGGACTGAGTTCGAACTACACAGAAATTGACCATAAAGCTTTCGGAGCGATGGTAGAGGAAGTTGTAAAAACCTATCCAAATTTAGAAGTAATAGGCACAACGTTACGAAAAGTTCACAGTGCCTCAATTAATGATTGGAGTGCCATCGCATGGTCGAAAGAAACTGGCTTGCTCCGATCAAAGCTCTATGAAAACCTAGAGGTACTTGATCGGGTTGGCAGTGGTGATAGTTTCGCATCAGGCCTAATTTTCGGGCTTTTAGATGGGCGTTCTCTGCAAGAGGCGTTAGAGCTTGGCGTTGCACATGGTGCTTTGGCCATGACCACTCCCGGGGATACAACAATGGCTTCTTTGGCCGAAGTTGAAAAACTGGCACGCGGCGGCAGTGCTCGCGTTGAGCGTTAGCCCTAGAGCGCACTTCTATCAAATGGTGTTAAGCAGCTTTTTTTCAATGATGTAGTCAATGTCTGCGCAATGGATAGAGCATCTGAATTCTTGGCCGGCCGCGCCGATTGGGCAGACATAGTTGGAGCCCCAGATATTACAGAGGTGCTTCGAGAAGTATCGATTCCATGCCTAAAAGAGTTGGCACCTAACACAACCGACTCAATAAGTAGATCATCTCTTCAATTGCTATCTTGGGCTCTTTTGGTGAGATCAGTCGAACATTGCCCACAGGATCTTCACTCCACTCACTGATCCCATCTATCTTAATTTCTACTTTTCCTTGCTTTGAAATCTCAAATAGTTCAGGTCGTAAGCAACCAAGAATCGCAATTGGATCATGAGGAGTGGTCCAATCCTGCCTTCTTGGTTGAATCCACTTCATAATTTCCGAGTAAAGAAAAGGACCTAATTTTCCAGAGTTCTGAATACGATTAATTTCGGCACGCTCGATGATTGTCTTTTGCGACGAGGGTAGATCAAGAATAGTGATTGGGATTTTTGATTCTAAGACTATTTTTGCAGCATTAACATCACACTTAAAGTTATGCTCAACTTTAGATCTTGAAAAGTCACCGCCCATAATCCATAAGTTTTTAATATTTTTCGAAAAATCAGTAGAGATTTCAATTGCCCTTGCAATATTTGTGAGTGGTCCAATAGCCAAGAGATCCACCTGTTTAGGTCGTGAATTAATAGTATTAACTAGAAAGTGAGTCCCAGAGTCTGTTTCGACTTTATACTGATCTAGAGTTTGAATACCTTCTCCTTCGGATCCAGAAAGCCAGACTTCCCTGCCAGATATAGGGGCTGATTCACCAGCAAAAGTCGGAATCTCTCGTCCAGCGAGAGAGCACAGATGTAGCGCTATTTGTGCACGTAGTTTTGTATCTCCATAAACAGTGGTTATGCCTAACAAATTGATGGAATCTGAGCCTAGAAGTATGGCAAGGGCTAGCGCATCATCTACATCGCTACCAATATCGGTATCGAGAATGACGGTATGCACTAACTCCAAATCTCCTTGATTTCAACTACTCGACCTTCATTAATACTCTTATGAGCGGCAAGACCCGTGACAACGCTAGTTACGCCATCTTTTAATGTGACTTCTGCAGGCGTTGAGTTTAAAATTGCATCGCGGAACTTGATATGCTCGACAAAAGAGGCACCGTAGTGGTGACCCAAGTACTTGATATCCAGATTATGAACATACTTAATTTCACTTCCTTTGCCAGCACTCTCACCGATTCCCCAGCCAGTTCGTGTACCCCAATCTTCCCGACGTGATGCACGAAGAATTTGGGAAGGTAGAAATGACTCGACTTTTCCGCCATCTCCGATAATCGTTAGAATCTCTTTATCAAAAGAGCCTTCACCAAACATACAAAGATCTAACATGGCACGAGCACCATTTGCATACTCAAGAACGACGTAGGCGTTATCTAGTACATCGGCAGACTTACCATCATATTTCTCATCTAAGTGATTGACGCTTTGCCCACCTGATGCAAAAACTCGAATAGGTTGTTCACCAATGACGATATCCATCAAGTTGAAGTAATGACAGCACTTCTCGACTAAGGTGCCACCAGTGCGCTCGGTGAAGCGATTCCAGTTACCTACCTTTGGATAAAATGGTTCGCGATGTTCGCGGATAGAAACCAGCTTGACTTTGCCAACTGCGCCAGCCTTAGCCCTTGCAATCACTTCAGCAACTGGGGGCATGAAGCGATACTCAAGTCCCATCCATGTCATCGCACTGCGCTTTTCATCCCACGCCACAATGGATTTCAAATCCTCTATGGTGGTCGCGAGAGGTTTTTCGACAAAGACCGCTAAATCTGTAGCTAAGGCATCCTTCAAAACTTCAACATGGGTGTCATTAGGGGTAGAGATGATCACCGCATCGACCAAGCCGCTCTCAAGCAGCCCCCGGTGATCCGAGAAGAGCTTGGCACCTGGGGCCATGGCAAGAGCGGCTTCCTGAGAAGGGGTGTGAGGGTCGCTTATCGCTGTAACCCAGGCCCCACCCATTACCTTGATGTTTTCAATGTGCTCGCGGCCCATGCTGCCGGCGCCGATAATGCCGTATCGAAGCTCCTTACCCATAGTGAAAGGTTAGACCACTGCCCCAATTAAAGGCAGAGGGGTAGACGTCGCAGCCTTGGCTCACCTAGAATCTCGCAAGAGGTCAGACCACTCCCACATTTGAGCGAAAGGCATGGGCTTCCATGGCAATTACCCCACCGCAGTTTTTACTGCACCACGATGGCGATAACGTCGCCGTCGTTATGGAGGATATGCAACCGGGGACCCTACATGGGCGCTCGGTCAAGGAGGGAACCGAGAGCACCGCGCTGCTCAACCACGCGATCCCGCTGGGACATAAATTTGCACTCGCAGATCTAGCCGAGGGCGATGCGATCATCAAATACGGTATCAAAGTAGGACTTGCATCGGCCGCTATCAAAAAAGGCGATTACATTCACACACACAACATGAGGAGTTATCGATGGGAAGCAAGCCGCGCTTAATGGGATATCGCCGTGAAAACGGCACGATGGGTATCCGTAATCACGTCATTATTCTGCCTCTCGATGATCTCTCTAATGCAGCTGCAGAGGCAGTTGCAAAGGTTATCCCAGGCACTATGGCGCTGCCCCATGCATTTGGTCGCCTTCAGTTTGGTGAGGATCTCCAATTAACCTTTGACACTCTCATCGGAACTGGCGTCAATGCAAACGTGGCAGCAGTTGTTGTCATCGGTATCGAGCCAAAGTGGACACAGAAAGTTGCCGATGGAATCGCAAAGACCGGTAAGCCGGTCGCAGCATTCTCAATCGAAGGCAAAGGTGATCTTCAAGTTATCCAAGAGGCCGCTCGTGTAGCTGCAATGTTCTTGCAAGATGCTTCGGGTCTAGTACGCACAGAGACTGCTATGGGCGAGATGATCATGTCAATTAAGTGTGGTGAGTCAGATACAACTTCTGGTCTCGGCTCTTGCCCAACGACTTCCGAGGCTGTAGATCGCTGGGTCGATGCCGGTGGAACTGTATTCTTTGGTGAAACTTCAGAGCTAACAGGTGGTGAGCATCTAATTGCAGAACGTTGCATCGATGTGCCAACCCGTGACTTGTTTCAAACAACCTACGACAACTACATCAAGGTAATTGAGGCAACAGGTGCAAACCTGCTTGGCTCACAACCAACACAGGGCAATATCGCTGGTGGCCTAACAACGATCGAAGAGAAGGCACTTGGAAACATCGCTAAGACTGGCTCTGTTCCAGTCGTTGGAGTGCTCAAGCCAGCGCAAATGCCTGATTCTTCAAAGCCTGGCTTGTACTTCATGGACTCCTCCTCTGCAGCAGCCGAATGCGTGACTCTGATGGCAGCTGGTGGAGCTGTAATTCACCTGTTTCCAACAGGTCAGGGAAACGTTATTGGAAATCCAATCGTTCCTGTTTTGAAATTAACTGCAAATATCAAGACGGCCAGGTCAATGACCGAGCACATCGATCTTGATGTTTCAGGTTTGCTTCGCTACGAGTATGACCTCACAAAGGCTGGTGACATGATGATGGATGTTGTTTATGACACCGTTAATGGTCGTCTATGTAAGGCCGAGGTTATGGGTCATCGCGAGTTTACATTCACGAAGTTGTACATCTCTGCATAATGATTCTGATCTCTGAAGATGTCTGGGGAGCTCCCTTCCAAAAACTGGAGGGGAGTTTTCACATTTTTAGAGATGATGATCTGTGGAGTCAACCACAAGAGCTCAAAGCAGCATTAGCCAATGTAACAGCGCTCGTTGTACGAAACCGCACCAAGGTGACTGCAGATGTCATCGCTGCAGCACCAAAGTTAAAAATTATCGCACGTGCAGGAGTTGGGCTAGACAATATTGATTTGAAGGCGGCAGATGCCGCAGGCGTCGTTGTAGTTGCTGGCTTAGGTGCAAATGCCGTGAGTGTTGGTGAGCTTACGTTAGGCCTAGCTCTAACCCTTTTGCGCAATATTCCAGGACATAACGTTGCAACACATGATGGTGGATGGGTGCGCTCACCTGGCCAAGAGTTATCTGGTTTGACGTGGGGGTTATTAGGTTGCGGCGCAACGGGATTAGCAACGGCAAAACTACTCACAGGTTTTAGTTGCACGGTTCTTGGATACGATCCTTATGCCAAAGATCTTTCAGGTATAGAGCTCACAACATTTGAAGATGTTTTAGGGCGCAGCGATGTTGTCAGTATTCACATGCCATCAACCCCAGATACGAATGGCTGCATCAACGCAGCAAGAATTGCCCTAATGAAGCCTGAGGCGATCATTATCAATGTCGGCCGCGGGGAGGTCATCAATGAGGCCGATCTCATCGAAGCCCTGAAAGCAAAAAAGATTGCTGGCGCCGCCCTTGACGTGCGTGTTCAAGAGCCACCGATCAAGGGTGAGATGGAGATGCTCCCCAATTTGATTTTGACCCCTCACGTTGCAGGGATAACTAGTGCGAGCCAACTGCGTATCAATCAGATTCTTGCCACAAATATTGAGTTAGTGTTGAACTCAAAGCCTGCCACTCATGCAGTAGGAGCATTGAAGGAGAGTAGTAATTAAATGGCTCAACTCAGCGTTGGTTCGGCCATTACAACTGCTACCGCCTTACTCGAAGCTGCAGGTGTCTCGACTCAGAGGGCAGAGGTAACTGCGCGTGCGATTGTGGCCAGCGACCGTTGGGGTATCGGCAGTCATGGTCTTATGCGATTACCCTTTTATCTTGCCCGATTGCAGGCCGGTGGAATAAATCCAAAGGCAGAGCTTAAGATCATTACAGATCTACCAAGCCTTGTCGTCTTTGATGGCGATGATGGTCTTGGGCATTGGCAGTTACACCATGCCGCACAAGTTGCTGTAGAGCGCGCGATGATAAATGGAGTTGCAGCTGTAGGCGTTGGTCGATCAAATCACTGTGGCGCACTTGGGATATATGTCTGGCCCATGATCAACCGTGGCCTAGTTGGAGTTGCATTTAGTACCGGTCCCGCCGTTATGCCACCGTGGGGTGGAAACAAAGTATTGCTCTCTACCTCTCCGATAGCAGCGGGTATCCCAACGAATCCTCCAACCGTTGTCGATCTTGCAACCAGCGCCGTTGCCCGTGGAAAGATTCAAGCAAAGGCTCAAGCCGGTGCAGAGTTAGAGCCTGGCTGGGCATTTACAAAAGATGGTGGACCTACAACAGATGCTAAGGAAGCTCTGGCTGGAATGCTGGCACCACTGGGCGGAGCCAAGGGATATGCACTCGCGGTGCTTGTCGAATCACTCACAGGCATGCTCATCGGTCCAACGTTGGCAAAAAACATACCTGACATGTTTGCTGCAGCTCAAGATGGACTACCTCAACAGATCTCTCACTTTATTATTGCGATCGATGCCGCCAAGCTATCTGTAGATGGCAAAAACACACGCACGCAAGAGTTTGAAGAGCATGTGAAGCTAACTGGTGGTCGCCTTCCTGGATCCAACCGAGTAAATCCAGAGTCTTTGAATAGCGCCGATGAGATCACGATTACCGATCAAACCCTAGAACAACTTAAATCTTGGTCTGCAAAGTTAGGCATCGCGTGATTAAAACCCTGCCAGGAGTCGGCCTCATCGCCACAGTAGTGGCCCTTGCCTTTGCAATAAATAGTTTTCAACCTGCGATCAGCCCCTTGGCATTATGTGTAGCCTTTGGTTTTTTGATCGCGAACTTTATGAGATGGCCCTCTTTTGCAAGCAGTGGAACAACTTTTGCTGGTAAGAAGCTTCTGCGTATCGGTGTCGCTCTACTCGGTGCACAGGTGAGCGTTATCTCTCTCAAAGCAATAGGTATCAAAGGAGTCCTCACAGTATTGGTCATAGTCACCTTTACTATCTTTGGGATTCTTGGGCTTGCCAAGGCATTCAAAATGAGTGGTGATTTGGGACTTCTTATCGGAGTTGGATTTGGAGTGTGCGGTGCTACGGCAGTCGCAGCAATTCGCCCGCAGACTCGTGCAACGCAAGAAGAGACCTCATATGCAATCGCCCTGATTTCATTGTGTGGAACCCTCTCAATATTTGTTCTCCCTCTCTTGGGTCATACATTGGGATTGAGTGATCAGAGCTTTGGTGCTTGGGCCGGCGCCGCCGTACATGATGTTGGCCAAGTGATTGCAACCGCCTCGGTTTGGAGTGATGAGGCCGTCAAGTCAGCGATCGTAATTAAGTTAGCCCGCGTGTGCTTACTAGCTCCGATAGTTCTCATTCTTTCGATTCGCCACCGCCGTTATTTAGTCGCACAGGGAGAGGGCGCTCAATCATCAGAGAAGATCCCACTCATCCCATTTTTTGTCCTTGGCTTTATCGCACTTGCAACACTCAATAATATCTTTGAGATCCCCACCAGTGTGCATGATGCAATAGTTCTAACGAGCAAACTTTTACTTGGTGCTGGCCTTGTTGCTTTGGGTTCAACTGTTCGCTGGAGCTCGATCAGGGCGATTGGCGCACGACCTATGGCGATGGGATTGTGTGCATGGGTAATCGTTGGGGGTGTCTCATTGGCTGCAGTCCGCATCACGGGCCTATAGGCTCTTCCTATGTGTTCACCAGTTCTATGTGGTCTCTGTAAAAAAATGACCTGGTCTGGCTGTGGTCAGCACATCGAAGAGGCATTGGAGGGCGTTGCTCTTATCGATCGTTGTGCAGGACATCAGAGCAAATCCGCCAAGCCAGGCTTACTCAGTAAAATCTTTAGAAAGTAAAAATTAGCCTACGAGTTCAGATAATCATTCAAAGCTTTTTGCTCACTCTGTAAATCACTGATGTAAGCCTTCACCACATCTCCGATTGAGACAATAGAGATGAGATTTCCTGTCTCATCCACTACTGGAATATGGCGAATCCGTCGCTCGGTCATGACTGTCATGAGTTCAGCCACCGTTGAATTAGGGGAGCAAGTGATCACCTCTGATGTCATCAAATCTCGAACCCGCATACCGGCTATCTCATCTAATTTACCTGGCATCGCACGCACCACATCACGCTCTGAAACGATGCCATCAACTTTTTTCCCATCAGGGGAGACGACCAATGCCCCGACATGGTGGACATTTAATGCATTGACCAAGTCATGGAGCGTGGCACTTTCCGAGATGGTTTCAACACGCTTACCTGAGATCAAAGCGGCGATCTTCATAGCGGTCTCCTTCGGCCAAAAGGGGGATGCCTATTAATGGTGGCCTTGGTTGGGCCAAATAACAAGAGGTGGGTTTTGCAGCGCAAGATGTGCAGGTATCGAAGAGTTTGGTCGATATTTATTGCTCTATGGCTGGGAGTAGTTCAAAGGCGATTATTGCGCTGCCGATTACGCCAGCCTTTGAACCGAAATGGGCTAACTCAACTCGAGGTCTGTGTTGAAATGAGAGAGAGTCCGCAAGGTACTGTGAAACAGGCTCTAGCAGGGTTGCCTTTGCATTGGAAAGTCCACCCCCAAGAACAATTACCTCTGGAGCAAGAAGCGTCACAAGAATTTCACAAGCTCGGCCTATCGCTGACATGGCATCACGCCAGACACCCATAGCGATTGGATCACCTTGAAGAACCAGTGAATGTATCTTTTCCGTGCTTACTCCCTCGGTTCTACTCAATGATGCGTACGCCTTACTGATCGCCAATGTTGAAGATGCAGCCTCAAGACAACCAAATTTTCCACAGACACAGGCAAATTTTCCATTGACATTCACATGACCTATCTCACCTGCATAGCCATTGGAGGCACAAATCTCTCCATTCATAATAATGGCAGCCGCAATCCCTGTTCCTAACGACATGTATATCGCATTATCAGTATTTTTCGCTGCACCATTTCGTAACTCTGCAATCGCAGCAGTCCGGACATCATGTTTCACAATAATTGGAGCTTGAACTCTATTCTCAAGTAAGTCTTTGATATGAAAATTCTCAAGAATCAAGTTTTCAGACCAGATGCACACTCCATTTTTGTCATCAAATATTCCAGGAAAAGATACTCCAACTGAGGAGACCTTTTGAATTTTTGAATACTCTGCGACAAGCTCCGTTAGAGAGTCTAAAATTCTCTCCTGTGTGTTCCCAGAAAGTGGTGTTGGGATAACCTTCTGCGAGATAGTCGTGAGATTTCTATCGATAAGAGCACTTTTGATATCTGTCCCACCAACGTCAATGGCAACGACATATTCCATAGTTTGTCTCGTGTCACTTATCGAGGATGATGGATCGAGCAAGGCCGCGCGGGCTGTCAGGATTGAGGCCACGCTTCTTGGCGATTGCCACGGCGACTCTTTGAGCACGAATCAAATGTGCCATTGGATCGAGAGAGCTCGATTCAAAGATCGCGCCTGTTGCTTTGATATCGCGGGCAAGATCGGCGGGAATCTGCCCAAAGGCCCATACGGCTCGGCCAGGCTGGGATATTGAGAGCGGGCCGTGGCGATAATCAAGGGCTGGATAGGCCTCGGCCCAAAACTGCGATGACTCCCGAGTTTTCAACGCGGCCTCTTGGGCTAGGCCGATAGTCCAACCTCTACCCAAGAAAGTGATCTGATTTGCCTCAATGAGTTCAGAGATATCACTTGATAGCGCAGCCTGCGCATCTTCGATGATTGTATTCAAGTCAAAGCCCAAGTGAGTGCGTAAAAGCCCAAGGGCTGCAGTGGCCCAACGAGTCTGGAGAAGAGATTGTTCGTCAGCAAAATCCATTGTGATTGTTTGAGTCGCACACTCCTCGGCAGGAGAGTCAAAAATCGCTGTGATTACAACAGAGGGAATTTTCACTTTTTGAAGCAGTTGAATGATCTCCGTCGTAGTTCCTGATCGGGTGATTATCACAAGCCGGTCATACTCACGATTATGATTAAATTCTGAGCCAGGATAGGCATCGGTTACGCCATGCCCTGCCGCTTCCCGTAGCGCTGCATATGTCATTGACATGAACCAAGAGCTTCCACACCCGACCACGGCAACACGTTCGCCTTTCTCTGGAAGTTTGTGAGATACGCTCGGTGCAAACTCTGAGACTAATCTCCAGATATGAGGTTGTGAGGCGATTTCCAGGTCGACATAAGATGAAGCGTCCATGGGCCATAGTTTAGAATATGAATAAGCACAGAGTCAATAACTTTAAATTCTGCAAGTAGTTGAGAGGAGTGTGATGTCCCGAACCCAAGCTGGAAATTTGGTAACTGATGCGAAGTTACGTTCTAAAGCAGTTGGTGCCTTCAACGTCATCTTGCTAGAACATGCTGAAGCGATTGTAGATGGGGCGCAGAGCGCACAATTACCAGTGATTCTACAGGTGAGTGAGAATTGCATTCAGTATCACAACGCCTTAAAACCTATCTCGTTAGCAACAATTGCGATCGCAGAGTCTTCTTCAATTCCAGTGTCAGTACACTTAGATCACGCGACGAGTGAGGAGCTTGTAAGACAGGCACTTGATCTTGGTTATGACTCTGTGATGTTTGATGGTTCGGAACTTCCCTACAGCGAGAATGTGGCAGCGAGTATGCGCATGGCCACATTGTGTAAGAGTTACGGTGCCACCTTAGAGGTAGAAATTGGTGAGGTTGGTGGAAAAGATGGTGTCCACGCACCTGGCGTTCGAACCAACCCCCTCGAGGCACAGGAGTTTGCAGAGGCGACCGGGGCGCATTTACTCGCAGTTGCCGTGGGCTCCTCACACGCCATGACCACTCGTGATGCAACCCTCGATTTCAATCTGATCATAGAAATTGCTCGCACTGTTGAAGTGCCTCTTGTGTTGCATGGCTCATCGGGGGTCAGTGATGCTGATTTAGGACGAGCGGTCAAAGCGGGTATGAGTAAAATTAATATTGCAACCCACCTCAATACTATTTTCACTCAAAAGCTGCGTACGACACTTACACATGATGTGGCGTTGGTGGATCCCCGCAAATATATTGGTCCCGCTCGACTTGCTATCTCCAACGAGGTTTCACGGATTTTGAAAATATTGGGTTAGTTCAAAGAGCATAGATTTTAAATCCCTAAAAATCCTTTGCAACCTCACCAGCAATCGCTGATTTTTCTAAAGTTTCCATCATCAAAGAAGTAGGAAATCCATGATGAAACTCGCCAATTCCAAGGTGGGCGATATTCACTCTTTGTAGCGGGTTCTCATCACGTATCGTGATACCTAACTCCTGCAATTGGGGAAGGCGTGCTGCGAAATAGGCATCAAAACTATTCTCTGCGCCCCAGCAACGGTATGCCAATGCAGCAGCTCGAGGCCACATCATGTACTCAGCATGTATGGGAGATTGGATGTATTCGCTCCAGAGTTGAAACTGCACTCCCATCACACCGGGAAGTGGTGAAAAGGAGAGGATATCTTCAAGAGTAATCGCTCCTCCGATAGCCAGTGGCTCTAAAGGTGAAACTTCATACGAGTAATCAAAATATGTCGGGAATACGGGTCCCTGAATTACCTCACGCCCATGGTCCAAAGCAATCTGTGCTATCGCAGCACCACGCCAGGACATCACCGCCGCCTTTGTTGCTCTATTTGGGTCAAATGCAAATGCGTCATCCCAAGTGATCATTTTTTTCCCAAGGTTATTTATAATCTTTTCGATCTCCTGCATGAAGAAAATAAAGACATCTTTCGTTGAAGTGAAATCTCTCTTTTTCATAAATTCGACGACGTGAGGGTCTAAAAGCCAGTTATCTATCAGAGATTCATCTCCTCCAACATGAATGTATTCCGATGGGAAGAGTGAGGCCACCTCTTCGAAGATTTTTTGTAGAAACTCAAAAACCTCTGGGAAGGGACGCAGTAAATGATCTGAAATACCCCATTGCCCACTCACTTCGACAGGCCGTTGATTTACTCCGTATTGGGGGTATGCAGCCAATAGCGCTCCAGTGTGACCAGGGATATTTATCTCCGGGACAACCTGCATTCCAAGTGTTGCGGCATGCTCAATAATTCCGTGCACATCCTTATGTGTGAGATATCCCGAATGTTCCATCCCATCAAATCTGGGCGGGAGCAGCCCATGGTTGATCTGGCTCGCCCTACGGTGCGAACCAACTGTATGAAGCAAGGGGTGCGCTTTGCTCTCAAGGCGCCAGCCTTGGTCATCGCTTAGATGAAGGTGCAAGGTGTTGTAATCAAAGATGGCCAGGGCGCTGAGGGTCTTTTTGATGAAGGCGGCATCAAAGTAGTGGCGTGATAGATCGAGCATCGCCCCCCGCCAGCCCATCATGGCCCCAGTATCCACGGGTATGTGGCAAATAAAGCCTTTTGAGTGGTCGCAGGAACCGGGGGTTGCAGATAGGAACTGCCTCAAAAGTAACCAATTCGTTATCTATGAACCCCTTCAGATTTACTGGTCTGACCTCTAGGTTTAGGGGGTTACCGGGTCCTGACCCCTTCACCTCCCGATGACTTTTTATAAGTCTCATCTCTAGAGAAATGGAACTCAATGTCCGAACAAAACAATGGCATTTCCCGCCGCTCAGTACTTAAGGGTGCTGCAGTCGGTGGTTTAGGAATCGCAGCAGGAGGAACTCTTCTTGCAGGTTGCGGTTCAAAGGCGACAGGTCCACTTGCATTTGGGTCACGCTCCGTTGATGCAGGTCCAACAGCACAGGCCGAGGCTTTGATCGCTGCGTACACAGCGAAGTCAAAGAATGAGGTCACACTCAACTCAACAGAGTCAAATGCATTCCAGAACAACCTTTCACAGTATCTCCAGGGAACACCTGATGATGCCTTCACATGGATGGCTGGATATCGCATGCAGTTCTTTGCAGAGCAGGGATTACTCGTAGATCTCACAGATGTGTGGGGCAAGATCGGTGATCAGTACTCTGAGAGCTACAAGATTGCCTCAACTGGACTAGATGGCAAGCAGTACTTCGTTCCACAGTCCTGGTACCCATGGGGTATGCACTTCCGTAAGTCAATGTTTGCAGATCTTGGATTGAATGCAGATAACGTGACAAACTGGGATGAGTTCCTCAAGATGCTAGATGGCATGAAGAAGAAGGGTCTTGTTGGATTTGCAGCCGGCGATAAAGGCGGCTGGGAGGCAATGGGAACATTCGATATTCTCAACGCCCGCCTCAACGGATACCAGTTCCACGTAGATCTCATGGCTGGACGCGAAAAGTGGACAGATGCAAAGGTCCTTGAAGTATTCAAGTACTGGGAGATGTTGATCCCTTACATGAATCCAAACGTTCTAGATCTCGAGTGGGACGGGGCCATGCAGCTGCTTCTACAGAAGAAGGCTGGATCGATGCTCATGGGTTCATGGTTCGGTGGAAACTTCAAAGAGCAGTCAGAGGCTGATTACGCTGACCTCTCGATCATTCCATTCCCAGAAATCAACCCAGAGCATGCTCGCGACACTATCGATGCACCTATCGATGGCTGGTGCGTAGCTGCTAACGGAACTAACAACGCCGGTGGAGCAGACTTCCTTGCCTTCGCAGGTGATATGGAAGGTATTCAGGCAATACTTGATGCAAAGGATAAGGATGGAAAAGCCATCCCAATGACCTCTGCAAACAATGGCCAGGACACATCGACATATGATCCGTTCCAGAAGGAACAGCTTGCTGTCATGGCTGAGGCTAAGTACATCACTCAGTTCCTTGACCGCGATACACGCCCTGACTTTGCTGGTCCAGTTGTTGGCCCTGCAATCCAGTCATGGTTTAAGAATCCTAAGGATGTCAACAAGATTGTTGATAGCCTCCAAGCACAATGGGATGCACTACCTCCTCTTGCATAGTTAATAATTTTTGTTTCAATTAGCAAAAATTAGTTACTAAGAGATAGGTTTAAAGTATGAACTCGACGGCGATGAGCGGAAAAAAAGCCCATCGCCGTCGAGCATTTTCTAGGGCAGATCGCACAACCCTGGCCGCTTTTGTCGGGGTCCCACTCTTTTTCCATCTACTACTCGTTTGGGTACCGGCGTTTCTAACGATCATCCTCTCCTTTACTTACTGGTCGGGAATATCTGTCAGCCGAATCAAATGGGCGGGTCTTGCAAACTATAAAAATATCTTTTTTGATACTCCCGCATTTTGGGAGGCGGTTCAAAACAATGTAATTTGGTTAGTCTGGTTTGCCGGGATTGCGACACCGATAGGAATCTTGTTGGCCTATCAAATCGATAGACAGATCCGTGGACACAAGTTCTACGAGACGGCTTACTACCTACCAGTGGTCCTTTCACTGGCAGTAACTGGAATCATCTGGGATTTCTTGCTTCGCCCCGATGGCTTTGTCAACGGCCTTATGGGACGTGAAATCGATAATGCCTTCTCATTCTTTGGTAACTATGACATCAACATCTATGTCATTTTGACTATCGCATCATGGCGTCACATCGGCTACATCATGTTGCTGTATTTGGCTGGACTCAAATCAGTAGATCTCGCCCTGCGTGAGGCATCGGCCTTGGATGGCGCCACTGAGTGGCAGACTTTCAAGAAAGTCATTTTTCCTGCAATGAAACCAGTAAATGTGATCGTCATCGTCATCACAATTATCGAATCTTTACGAGCATTCGACATCGTGTACATCATTTACGGCTCCCGTGGAGGGCTACCGATCCTTGGCACCCTGGTCTTCTCAAATATCGCTGGAGAGGGGGCGTCCATGAAGGGCGCTGCCTATGCCGTGATTCTCTTTCTTCTCTCCATTGGGCCAATCATCGCTTACTTGCGCACAACCTTCAGGAGTGATGTCCAATGAGTATTGACGTGGAGCTACAGAAGTCTGCAACAAAATATAAAAATAAACAGAAGGTCAAAGATCGTTTCATCTCGGCCCTCATCGGTGTATTTGCGATCGTATGGATCTTCCCGATAGCGTGGACTTTTTGGACATCACTGCGCCCCTATAAAGATGTACGTGCAAATGGAGTCTTTTCAATCCCGAATACCTTGAATCTTCAAAATTATGTCGATGCGATCTCAAGGATGGATCTACCCCTGTATTTCTGGAATACAGCCGCCATTACCGTTCCCGCTGTCTTCTTAACCCTATTCTTTGGCTCTCTCATCGCCTTTGTTGTAAGCCGCTATTCATTCAAGTGGAATGTGTCCTTACTCTTGCTGTTTACGGCCGGTAACCTACTTCCTGCCCAACTGGTATTTATTCCAGTATTTAAGATGTATATAACATTAGGTAAGGCGATAGGGATTCCGCGGGTCTTGTATGACTCACATTGGGGTGTCGTGTTGATCCATGTCGCCTTCCAGATGGGCTTTGCGACCTTTGTGCTCTCTAGTTACATGAAGACGATTCCAAAGGAGATTAGTGAGTCGGCTATGGTCGATGGTGCCACAGTATTTACGCACTACTCCAAGGTGATGCTTCCTCTGCTGCGACCTGCTCTGGCATCACTTGCCGTCTTGATGACTACATGGATTTATAATGACTTTTTCTGGGCACTTGTGCTCATGTCGACCGACTCAAAGCGTCCGATCACTTCGGCCTTGGGCCGTCTGCAAGGTGAGTTCGTCACTGATTACAATCTTTTGGCTGCGGGCGCAGCGATTGCCGCGCTTCCAACGCTCATCGTCTTTTTCCTTCTGCGCAAGCAGTTCGTATCAGGCCTCACTCTTGGTTCGACTAAGGGATAAGAAGTGAAGGCGATTCAGGTCACTGCATTCGGCGGTCCAGAGGTGATGAAGCTTGTGGAGCTTGCAGATCCCATCGCCAAAGAAGGCTTCGCGATCATAGATGTCACTGCCATCGGGATCAATTATGCAGATACACATCAGACCGAGAACTCATATCTCTCGAAGCAGAAACTGCCGTTGGTGCCGGGCATCGAAGTTGTGGGCACAACATCTGATGGGCGACGAGTTCTAGCACCTGTACCAAGTGGGGGATATGCACAAAAAGCCGTAGCGCATTCATCAACAATGATTGATATTCCAGATGGAGTGAGTGATTCCCAGGCGCTATGCATGTTGGTGCAAGGTTCGACGGCTTGGCACATCTTAAAGACCGTTGGCCATGTGCGGGCTGGTGAGAGTGTTGTCATCCATGCAGCCGCTGGTGGTGTCGGCACGATTGCTATTCAATTAGCAAAGATGTGGGGTGCAAAAGTAATTGCCGTTGCCTCAACTGCCGAAAAACGCGACCTCGCCAAATCTCTAGGTGCAGATATCGCTATCGATGCCAATCAAGATAATCTACTTGCAGCAATCCTTGCGGCAAATGATGCAAAGCCAGTGGATTTAATTTTAGAGATGGTTGGCGGTAAAACTTTTGATCTTAGCCTTGAGGCCCTAGCACCATTCGGTCGTCTTATTACATTTGGGATGGCATCACGAGAGACACCATCCATGATTCACCCAGGAGTATTACTAGCCACCTCAAAGACGGTCACAGGTTTCTGGCTCTCACACTGTTTTGGAAGTAAAGAGTTGATGAATGATGTCATCGTCGAACTTTTTGAGTTGGTCAAGAGTGGAAAACTAAAGCCGGTTACGGGTGAAGTATTTGGATTGAGCCAAGCAACGCGCGCACATCAGGCGATGTTGGCCCGGCAAACTACTGGCAAAATCACTCTTAACCCTGCCGAATAAGGATTTTTCGAAAGCGCTTTAAGCCCTGTACGCTAAGGCTTCGAGTAAATACCCACAAAGAATGCGCGCCCCCCTAGCTCAGTTGGTAGAGCGTTTCCATGGTAAGGAAAAGGTCACCGGTCCGATTCCGGTGGGGGGCTCGATGAGATCTCCTTCACTGGATGTGAGATCTTTTCAAAGCACACCCCTGGCGGGGTAGCTCAGCTTGGTAGAGCAAGCGGCTCATAATCGCTGTGTCGTGGGTTCAAATCCCGCCCCCGCTACAAGTACGACCTATCCGAATTTCGCGCATGGACAGGCCTCGGGTAACCTAAGGGCTTCATTAGAACCGAACCCGTAATACATCAAGGGAGTTAAGACCATGGCAAGTAAGAGCGCGGACGTTCGTCCAAAAATCACCATGGCCTGCGTTGAATGTAAAGAGCGTAACTACATCACTAAGAAGAACCGTCGCAACGATCCAGACCGTATGGAGCTCAAGAAGTTCTGTCCACGTTGCAAGTTATCAACCCTTCACCGCGAAACCCGCTAATGATCAATCCCGATTCGGTCGGGCGCACCTTCGAAGGCGCGAACTCTCTCACTGTTAATCAGTCCGAGATTGACTCTTTTTGCTCTGTCATAGGTGAAGCGGATACATCAATCGCTCCACCGACTTTTTCCATCCGAATCTCCTTGTCGCAGTATGAATCTATTTTGACTCAACCCGAGATTGGTGTTGACTGGACGCGCTTGGTTCATGGTGATCAAAGCTTTGAGATAATTCGACCAATAGTCGCCGGTGATGTTCTTAACTGCTCGGCCACGATCGAGACTCTTCGGGTTGCTGCGGGCAATGAGATCATCTCGGTGCGCTCCGATTTGCGCAATGGCTCAGAACTCGTGGTCTCAACGCGTTCGACACTGGTGGTGCGTGGATGATTGAGCCCGGAGCAACCCTGCCCACAAAGATTTTCTACCTCGATCGCGAGCTGTTAAAGGCCTATGCCAATGCCAGCGGAGATCACAACCCGATTCATCAGAGTGAAGAGTTTGCTCTCTCAGTTGGATTGCCTAACGTGATCGCCCATGGAATGTTGACTATGGCCCTGGTTGGTAAGTTCATCAGCGATTGGGCCGGTGGCAGCGCCAACGTAAAGGAGTTCTCAGCCCGCTTCCTCAAGCCGGTTATCGTGCCCGCCGGCGAGAAAGTTGATCTGACGGTAAGCGCCACAGTTCTAGAGGTAGATGGCAACCGTATCAAGCTAGATTGCATAGCAACATCGGCTGGAGTAAAGGTCTTAGGGATGGCCAAGGCGGTCGTTATTAAATGAGCGCACCTGAATCTGTAATAGCCCTAGCCGAAGCGCGTATGGCAGCACGTGCCGATAAGAATTTTGCACTCGCCGATACATTGCGCACAAGTATTGCAAACCTTGGGTTTGAAGTCATAGATGTCACTGGTGGATTCGAGCTCGTTGAGAAAGCCGCCTTCATCACTCTGGCATTTGCCCGTGATATTCGCCCAATAGATTTAGACAGAGAGACAACAGTTGCGATTATCGTGGATGGCTTTACTGCGGATGCTCTTGAAGCGGTGAATTCCATCAAAGCCAATAGTGAATGCGGTGTCGTTATCCTCTCTATCGGTGATCCAGGTCCACTTGTTGCCGCAATGGATGCGCGGACTTATCTATTCGCAGTTGCACCCGGTGCTGGGTGGGGTGATTGTGCAAATACTTTGTTGGAAAAGATCAAGAGTAAGTACCTTGTCATCATGGATCCTTCAACACGTTTTAGCGGTGATGCAATCACACCGGCTATAGCCATACTAAAACAGGGTGAGTACGTTGCAGTGGGTTGGCGTGGGGGATTAGTTAATATTGAAGATGAATGGCGCAGCGTAGATGACAAAGGTGATGGCGAAGTTGATGTTCTTTTTTCATACTTTATGGCCCTTGATCGTGAAGCCGCCTTAGAGACAGGTGGGTTCAACCCGCGTGCTTTGTACTACCGCAATGCAGATATGGAGTTCTCACTTAAAATTCGGCAAGCAGGAGGCCATTTATTGCAGATGACACTGCCCTTGGAGCAAGCCCGTCATCATGGATATCACGACGTTGATCCTGACTATCGCGAGGTGCAATCAAAGAAGAACTACGATCGTATTCTCGAGCGCTTTAGAGGTAAAAGCGCAATTTTGTCACCACGTCGCTAACCTTTAGCCATGAGCGATCTATCCCACTACACCAGTCTGCGTGTGGGTGGCCCGGCAACTAAAATTATTGAGGTCTCAAGTGAGTCTGAGATCATCGCCGCTATTGAATCTGCGGCAGATTCACCTATCTTCATCATGGGTGGTGGAACAAATGTATTAATCGCCGATAGTGGATTTGATGGCACGGTCATTCATATTGCGAACAACTCTGTTGAGGCCGAGATTGATGCCTGTAGTGGTGCAACACTTACCATCGGTGCTGGAGAGAACTGGGATACGTTAGTTGAAATCTCAATTGCACGGGGATTTGCCGGACTTGAGACCTTAAGTGGGATACCTGGAACTGTTGGGGCGGCTCCAATCCAAAATATCGGTGCATATGGCCACGAGGTCAGTGAGTTGATAACGAGAGTCCGTACTTATGATCGGATGACCAAAGCGGTCAAAACATTCACCAACGCCGAGTGTGAGTTCTCCTACCGTAACTCTTACTTTAAGTCCCATCCTGGTCGATATGTAGTGCTGAGCGTTGCATTCCAACTTCGTATTGGTGAATCTACAGCGCCAATCACATATCTTGAGCTCGCCAAGAAGCTTGGAATCGAGATTGGTGATAAGACATCGGTCATTAAGTGTCGCGCCGCAGTATTAGAGTTGCGAGCAAGTAAGGGGATGCTTCTCTCTGCCGATGATCCTGACTCATGGTCTGCCGGATCCTTCTTTACCAATCCGATCATCTCTCAGCAGAGCGCAGATGCACTCCCTAATGCCGCACCTAAATGGCCTCTCACAGATGGGCGCGTCAAAGTCTCAGCGGCATGGTTGATCGAAAACTCAGGGATCCACAAAGGCGATGAGATCGGTGGTGCACGTATTTCATCTAAGCATGTGCTGGCACTAACAAACTCAGGTAGCGCAACGGCCTCTGATATCGCAGCCCTTGCTAAGCGCGCACGAGATCACGTACAAGAGAGCTTTGGAATAACCCTTGTTGCCGAAGTGAACCTGATTGGTCTTGAGATTTAACCCTCGGTAAGAAGTTTCTTTATACGCCCAATACCCTCAACAATGTCGGCATCACTCGTTGCATATGAGAAACGCAGATAGCCCGATGGCCCAAATGCCTCACCCGGCACAGCAGCGACCTCGACCTCTTCTAACAAAATCGTTGCAAGTTCAGCCGATGTCTGTGGAGTCCGCCCACGTATCGTGGTGCCGAGCACTCCTTTGACCGATGGATAGACATAGAAAGCCCCCGTCGGTGTTGGACAGATAAAGCCAGGAATTTCATTGAGTAGTGAGACGATCAATGTGCGTCGACGATTGAACGCCTCTCCCATTGCATGAACTGCTGTGAGGTCGCCACTTACCGCTGCAATAGCCGCGCGTTGTGAAATATTAGATACGTTGGAGGTCAGGTGAGATTGCAAATTCGTAGCGGCTTTGATGACATCCTTTGGACCGATCATCCAACCTAGTCGCCAGCCCGTCATTGCATAGGTCTTTGCCACTCCATTGATAATGATGCAGGTATCTGCAAGTCCGGGGACTAGCACAGGCATACTCGGTGCACTCGCACCGTCATATAACAAGTGCTCATAAATCTCATCAGCGATAACCCATATGTTATGTGCCAAAGCCCATTCACCAATCGCCTTTACTTGAGCAGGAGCATAGACAGAGCCCGTTGGATTAGATGGTGAACAAAACAAGATCGCCTTAGTTTTACTAGTACGTGCAGCTTCAAGTTGTTCGACAGTTACCAAATAATTGTGTGTCTCATCGGCAAAGACCTCTACTGCGATGCCACCAGCTAATTTGATGCACTCTGGATAGGTTGTCCAAAATGGCGATGGCAACAAAACCTCGTCCCCTTCATTGATAATCGTCGCAAAGGCCTGATAAACCGCCTGCTTTCCACCGTTGGTGATTAAAACCTGATCAGATGTGATCTCATACTTTGAATCACGCTTGGTCTTTGTGACGATCGCATCGCGCAGTTCGGGTAATCCAGGTGTTGGTGTGTATCGGTGATTTGCGCCGACCGTTGTAGCAGCCGTAGCTGCAGCGACTATGTATTCAGGTGTTGGAAAATCAGGCTCACCCGCGCCAAATCCAATTACCGGACGCCCCTGCGCCTTGAGAGCCTTTGCCTTGGCATCTACGGCCAAGGTTGCAGACTCGGTAATTGCAGCGATTCGGGATGAAATACGTGAGCTCATAGAGCCAAGTCTGCCGTATTCCAGATGCGAGTTAGACCTGAACCCCTCCTTGCCTCTACACTTTCAGGCTCACGAGGGTTTGCTTTTCCCTAGGGTTTTGCCATGCCTTCGTGCGAAGGGCAGTAGCTCAATTGGCTAGAGTTGCCGTCTCCAAAGCGGCCGGTTGGGGGTTCGAGTCCCTCCTGCCCTGCAAGTTGTAC
>Ga0209550_10000185_pt1 | contig 54675 bp, 45 predicted proteins | sample LauGreSuBDMM15SN_2_FD_187567 | JGI IMG/M metagenome (GOLD analysis project Ga0209550, IMG submission 187567) | Freshwater lake microbial communities from Lake Michigan, USA - Su13.BD.MM15.SN (SPAdes) (version 5) | ecosystem: Environmental > Aquatic > Freshwater > Lake | place: Lake Michigan...
GCACATCCAGAAGCTGTGAAAACTGGGGAAAGAAAATTTAATTTAGCAACACTTGTTGACATATCAACACTTGTTTTTTGGGGAACTCTTTTCATCAATGGTTTCCTGGCACTGGTGCACCGTAAGTATCATCTGGTATTTGACCTATTTCTCGCCAACGAACTTTGTCTCCTCGAAACGCTGGACCATCCACACAAGAGCGAAGCATTCTGGTCACACCGTCATCACCAATAATTGGGAGCACACAAGTCATGCACACACCAATTCCACAAGCCATAGATTCCTCAACACTGGTTTGAGAAACAATTCCATGAAGTGCTGCCACTTCGGCAACAGCTTGCAACATTTTCATAGGACCACACGCATACACAACTGCCGCGTTTGATTTCTTTATGGCATCAGGTAGTACATCTGTTACCAGACCCATTTGACCAGCCGTGCCATCATTTGTCGTTACAGAAAGTGAGGTTGAGATTCTTCTTGCTTCCAGCATGCCAAAAAGTTTTTCTTGAGTTGAAGCTCCCAAAATAAAATCAACTCTGCAACCACGAGCAGTTAGTGCCTCAGCCAAAGTAAATAAAGGAGCAGCTCCATAACCGCCTCCAACTAGCACACAAGGAACAGGATCTTTAGGTAAACTAAATGGTTTGCCTAATGGTCCCACTAAATTTATGGCGTCATTTCTTTTCAAGTTTGCTAAATAATCTGTGCCCGGCCCATGGGGTGAAACCACAATGTCAATGGTTCCTCCATATACACCTCGATCATTAACTTGATAAATACTGAAAGCGCGACGAAGTATTAATGAACTTCGCTCATCTCCAATTGCCACTGCCACAAAGTTTCCGGGTTTAAACTCATTTGGAATCTCAGCAGCTGTTGCTGTTAAAACGAAATAGCTGCCTACTTTTTTATTTTCGACCACCGTGCCTTTATGAACGATGGGCATCACAGACCGTTTTCTTTATAGAAAGTTTCACGTGCTTTTGCTATATCTATTGCCCATTCTTGCAATGATTTAACAGTAAAACCAGACTTTTGTAATGCTTCAATTCCAGCTACTGCAGCTTTCAGTCCTTGCGATGTGGTTATGCAAGGCACGTTTCTAGCAGTTGCCGCTGTTCTTATTTCAAAACCATCGGTTCTAGTGCCACCACCATGTGGTGTGTTCACAACTAAATCAATGTCACCATTCATGATTGCTTCTGTGGTGGTAACTTCCCCATCAACATGTCCTTGCTGAACTTTACGTAGCACCTCAGATTTTATGCCATGTTGAGCAATGAATTGAGATGTTCCAGTAGTGGCAAATATTTTAAATCCAAGTTCACTCAATTTTTTGATTGAAGAAACCATTTGTTCTTTATCTTTATCAGCGGCCGAAACAAAGACGTTTCCTTTAAGAGGCAATCCTCCCTCGTAGGCACCACTTTGGGATTTAGCAAATGCCATACCAAATTTTGCATCAATTCCCATAACTTCACCTGTTGATTTCATTTCAGGTCCTAATACAGAATCAACACCACTAAAGCGACCAAACGGAAGCACCGCTTCTTTCACTGCCACAGGTGCACCACTCAAATAGTCTGCTCCATCACCATGTTTGGGCAATAAACCTTCGATTCTCAAATCTTTAATACTGGTTCCCAACATTATTCGTGCACAAGCTTTTGCTAAAGATATTCCTGTTGCTTTAGAAACAAAAGGTACGGTGCGAGACGCTCTAGGATTTGCTTCTAATACATACAAAACATTGTCAGCTAAGGCATATTGCACATTTAGTAAACCAATAACTCCTACTCCTCTACCAATGGCGTAAGTACTTTCACGGATCTGTTCAATCTGAACCTTTGATAATGAAATAGGTGGAAGTGAACAAGCACTGTCTCCGGAATGGATCCCTGCTTCCTCAATGTGTTCCATCACCCCACCTAGAAACATTTCTGTGCCATCAAACAGCGCATCAACATCAATCTCCACCGCGTCATCAAGAAAACGATCCACTAGCACCGGATGATCTGGTGTTATTTCAGTTGCATTTTCAATATATTGAGCCAGTCTTTTTTCGTCATAAACAATTTCCATACCGCGACCACCTAAAACATAAGATGGTCTGACCAAAACTGGATAACCTATTTTATTTGCAATATTTTTTGCCTCAGCAAAAGAAGCAGCCATCCCATGTGCTGGGGAACGTAGGTTTGCTTTCTCTAATACTTTTCCGAATGCACCGCGTTCTTCAGCTAAATGAATTGCTTCTGGACTGGTGCCGACAATGGGAACACCATTATCTTTCAATTTTTGCGCTAACCCCAAAGGTGTTTGTCCACCTAATTGGACGATTACTCCCAAAACTTTTCCAGATAATTGCTCAGCGTAAACAATTTCTAATACATCTTCTAAAGTCAACGGTTCAAAATATAGTCGGTCTGATGTGTCGTAATCAGTTGAAACTGTCTCAGGATTGCAGTTGACCATGATGGTTTCGTATCCTGCTTTTTTTAGTGTTTGAGCAGCATGCACACAGGAATAATCAAATTCGATTCCTTGACCAATCCTGTTAGGCCCTGAACCTAAAATTATTACTTTTTCCTTATTTGATTTTGTGACTTCCGTTTCTTGATCGTAACTGGAATAGTGATATGGAGTTTTAGCTTCAAATTCAGCCGCACAAGTATCCACAGTTTTGTAAACGGGCCTGATGTTTAATTTGTGACGGTCTTGACGTACTTGAGATTCAGTTGAATTTGTTAGTTGTGCAATTTGCAGATCAGAGAATCCATGCTGTTTGGCATATTTTAACAAATGTGCATCTATAGGCTTGGCCTTTTGAATTTCCAAGGCTATTTCATTAATTAATTGAATTTGATCTAAAAACCAAGGATCAATTTTGGTGCTCTCGTGTAATTGCGCAACGCTGGCACCAGCCCACAAAGCTCTTTGTACCGTGTTGATTCTTCCATCAGTTGGTATGGCAGCTGATTTAACTAATTCTTTTACATCTTCACTACTGGCAGAGAAATCAAACGGAGCATCTTTTTTCTCCAAACTACGTAAAGATTTTTGTAACGCTTCACAAAAGTTTCTCCCAATAGCCATCGCCTCGCCCACGCTCTTCATGTGGGTTGTCAAGGTTGTGTTTGCTCCAGGAAATTTCTCAAAAGCAAATCTTGGGATTTTTACCACCACATAATCAAGGGTTGGTTCAAATGAAGCAGGTGTTTCTTTGGTGATGTCGTTTGGAATTTCATTGAGTGTGTAACCAATGGCCAATTTTGCAGCAATCTTAGCTATAGGAAAACCAGTTGCTTTTGATGCTAAAGCTGAAGATCGTGAGACTCTGGGATTCATTTCGATAACAATCATTCGACCATCTTGCGGATTGATAGCAAATTGAATGTTGCATCCACCAGTATCGACACCAACTTCTCTGATTACTGAAATCGCAACATCACGCATGTGTTGGAATTCTTTGTCAGTCAGGGTCATGGCTGGTGCCACAGTGATTGAATCACCGGTGTGAACACCCATGGGATCAAAGTTTTCGATTGAGCAAATAATCACAACATTGTCATGATGATCCCGCATTAATTCAAGTTCGTATTCTTTCCAACCAATGATGCTTTCTTCTAATAGAACTTCGCTAGTTGGTGATGCTTGTAGGCCTGATGCAACAAATTTTATTAAATCCTCTTCGGTGTAGGCAATTCCTGATCCAGCTCCACCCATGGTGAAAGAAGGTCTAACAACTAAGGGGTATCCCAAAACTTGCGCACTTTTTAAACATTCATCAAGTGAGTGACATATTTCGCTCTGTGCAGAATTGGCACCAATTTTGTTAACAATTTTTTTAAACTTTTCTCTGTTTTCGCCACTCTCAATTGCCTCAACTTTGGCACCAATTAACTCCACGTTATATTTCTTAAGTATTCCCGCTTTATGTAAGGCCATTGCCGCGTTTAAAGCGGTTTGACCACCAAGGGTGGGCAAAATTGCATCTGGTTTTTCTTTGATGATTATTTTTTCTAAAATTTCTGTTGAGATTGGTTCCACATATGTTGCATCCGCAAAATCTGGATCGGTCATGATTGTGGCCGGATTACTATTCAGCAGAATTACTCTTATACCTTCTGCTCTTAAGACTCGACAAGCTTGAGTTCCTGAATAATCAAATTCGCATGCTTGACCAATAACAATTGGTCCTGAACCAATTACTAGGACTGAGTTAATGTCTTTTCTTTTAGGCATTATTTTTATCCATCAAAGCGGTGAATCGATCAAATAAGTAACCTGCATCGTGTGGACCTGCTGCTGCCTCTGGGTGATACTGCACACTGAAAGCTGGTTTATCTTTTAGAGCCAAACCTTCAACCACGTTGTCATTCAAACAAATATGACTAACTTCAACTCTGCCAAATTCTGTTTCAGTTTCACGATCAAGTGGAGCTTTTACTGCAAATCCATGATTGTGTGTAGTTATTTCAACTTTGCCAGTTGTTCTATCCAACACAGGTTGATTAATTCCTCGGTGACCAAAGGTTAATTTATATGTTTCAAAACCAAGTGCCCTTCCAAGTATTTGGTTACCAAAACAAATTCCAAATAATGTTCTATTCACCTTCAATATTTCTTTTGTCACAGCTATCGCATGAGTGGCAGTTTCAGGATCTCCAGGGCCATTACTTAAGAAAACCCCATCAAGTCCAGCTGCTAAAACTTCATCGGCACTTGCCGTAACAGGCAGAACTGTTAATTCAATTCCTCTGGTTGTAAGATTTTGCAAGATTGCATTCTTCATACCTAAATCAATAGCAGCTACTTGGTAAAGCTTTTTACCAACCGCTGGGACCACAAATGATTGTTTTGTGGAAACCATGCCACATAAATCTGCACCCTTCATTTGGGGAGAAGATTTAACTTTATTTAAGAAATATTCTTTTTCATGATCATCAATGTTTTGAGAAAAAATGCCAGCTCTCATGGCACCTTTGTCGCGTAGGTGTCTAGTAAGTGCCCTGGTGTCTATGCCAGCGATACCAACTATTTTTTGCTGAACTAATTCTTGATCAAGTGTTCTTTTTGATCTCCAGTTAGATGCAACTCTGGCAGGATCTCTAACCACATAACCAGAAACCCAGATGCGTGCAGATTCGTCATCCTCATCATTGATTCCAGTGTTTCCAATATGCGGAGCGGTCTGAATTACTATTTGTTGAAAATAAGATGGATCAGTTAAAGTTTCTTGGTAACCAGTCATCCCTGTTGTGAAAACAGCTTCACCAAATGTTTCCCCCGTAGCGCCAAAGGATCGACCAGTAAAGGTTGTTCCATCTTCCAGAACCAAGAGCGCCGGTGAAAAAATCATTTTTGAACTTGCCCACTTTTCATACTGAATTTGCCACGAAAGATTGTGTGCACAACTTTACTTTTTAACGTCATGCCATCGAATGGATTGTTAGTACTTAGTGAATGCGTGTCTTTAGCATCAACTTTCCATGAAGCATTTGGGTCGATTATGCAAAGGTTTGCTATCTCATTTTCTGCAATTGGTCTGCCGTGTTCAGTTAACTGACCAATTTCAGCTGGCTTCTCACTCATCACTCTTGCCACATCAGACCAGGTCATCAACTTTGTATCAATCATTGCAGTTGCTACAACAGCTAAAGCTGTTTCTAAACCGGTCATTCCAAAGGCAGCACTATTCCATTCGCCTTCTTTATCTTCCCTGGGATGAGGTGCGTGATCTGTTGCAACCACATCAATGATTCCTTGAGCCAATGCATTTCGTAATTCTGTTACGTCTTCTTCTCTACGAAGTGGCGGATTTACTTTGAATTTTGCGTCATATGATTCACAATGAATTTGACTCAAGAACAAATGGTGCGGGGTTACTTCAGCTGTGACATTTACTTTCTTATCTTTTGCCCATCGTAAAATTTCTACAGTTCCGGCTGTTGAAGCATGACAAACATGTAGTTTTGATTGCACGTGTTCGGTTAGTAACACATCTCTTGCCACAATTGCTTCTTCTGCTACCGCGGGCCAACCCGTTAGTCCAAGTTGTCCTGACAAAGTTGATTCGTTCATCTGCGCATTTTGGGTAAGTCTTGGTTCTTGTGCATGTTGAGCAATAACACCGTTAAACGCTTTCACATATTCCAAAGCCCGTCTCATCAAAACAGGATCTGAAACACAATTACCATCATCACTAAAAATTCTGACCCGCGCTTTTGAATCAGCCATGGCAGAGAGTTCGGCAAGATTTTCGCCTAACAAACCAATGGTGACAGCTCCAACTGGATAAACATCAACCAAGCCAACACTTTTTCCTAGATTCCATACTTGTTCAACAACACCTGCAGTATCTGCCACGGGCAGAGTGTTTGCCATAGCGTGCACAGCTGTGTAACCACCTTTAGCTGCAGCGGCACTTCCAGTTGAGATTGTTTCAGCGTCTTCCCTACCTGGTTCTCTTAAATGCGTATGCAAATCAACCAGACCAGGTAACACAATCAAACCTGTCAAATCAACAATTTCAGCTTCTACATCTTTGATGGTGTTAGGTGCACCAATTTTGATAATTTTGTCATTTTCGATCAATATGTCTAATACTTTTTCACCTTTAATCGAACCATTCTTGAGTAAAATTTTCATTAGTTTTTATCACCAGTTTCGTTATTTGTTCCACCGAGTAATAAATACAAAACAGCCATGCGCACACTTACTCCATTTGCTACCTGCTCAATAACCACAGAATTGGCACTATCGGCAACTTCTGCAGTTATTTCCATGCCTCTATTCATTGGACCCGGATGCAGCACTAGAGCATGTTTTTGCATTGTTTTTTGTCTTCTAATATTTAAACCAAAATTTCTCGCGTATTCTCTGGCGGTGGGAAAATATGCATCATTCATTCGTTCTTGCTGCACTCTCAACATCATTACCGCATCAACTTCAGGTAAAACCTCATCAAGATTGTAGGAATATTCTCCACTCCAGTCTTTTATTCCCACTGGAAGCAAAGTTGGTGGGGCAACCATGATTGGTGTTGCACCTAAAGTTTTTAACAAGATGGCATTACTTCGAGCCACCCTGCTGTGCAAAATATCTCCCACGATCGCAACTCTTAAACCACTTAGATCACCGGTGTTGTTTCTTAAGTGTTTACGAATCGTGTACGCATCAAGTAATGCTTGGGTGGGATGTTCGTGTGTGCCATCACCAGCGTTTATTACAACAGCATTAATCCAATTTCTGGTGGCTAACAAATGTGGTGCACCCGATGAACCGTGTCTTATCACTACAGCATCAGCCCCCATTGATTGCAAGGTTTGCGCTGTATCTTTTAAGCTTTCTCCTTTGGAAACACTTGATCCTTTAGCACTAAAATTGATTACATCAGCGCTGAGTCTTTTCGATGCTGCTTCAAAAGATATTCTGGTCCGTGTGCTGTCTTCAAAGAATAAATTGACTACAGTTCTACCTCTGAGAGTTGGAAGTTTTTTTACAAGACCATCAGAAATTGCAGCTAATTCTTTAGCAGTATCGAGCACAAGTACCGCATCATCTTTAGTTAAATCATTGGCCGAAACTAGATGTTTCTTCACCCCTCACCACCAAAAAGTGTCACGTTTTCACTTGCGTCATCAAAATCAGCCAAAGTTACTTGCACTGTTTCAATCAAAGATGTTGGAATATTTTTTCCCACATAGTCAGCTTTGATTGGTAGTTCTCTATGTCCTCTATCTATGAGCACTGCTACTTGCACCATTGAAGGTCTGCCGATCACATTTAATGCATCAAGTGCTGCTCTTATTGTTCTTCCTGAAAACAAAACATCGTCAACTAAAATAACAACTTTATGATCAATTCCACCTTCGGGTATTTCGGTGGGAGCCAAAGCTCTCGGTGGTCTGAGTCTCAAGTCGTCTCGATACATAGTTATATCCAGTGACCCAACAGGAATTACAACTTTTTCAAATTCACTAATTTTTTGTGCGATCCGTTTTGCTAACGGCACACCGCGGGAAGGAATACCTAAAAGAACTAAATCTTTGGAACCTTTGTTGTTTTCTAAAATTTCATGAGCAATGCGAGTTAATGCCCGGGAAATATCTGATGATTCAAGTACTACACGAACAGAGTTACGAGAATTTGCACTCATGTGCTTCTCGACCTCCTTCTCCGCCTCACGGGACGGTATTAAAGGATGTCTTACTAAAAATTTAGATTAGCAGAGGAAATTAACTTTCGTCTGCACCAGTACCAACTTTGTGTACTCGCATGCCATTGGTTGTGCCTGGTACCCCAGGTGGAACACCTGCCACTACCACAACTAATTCACCGTATTTAGCCAAATTATTTGATGTTAAATGGCGATCAACTGTGGCAACCATATCGTCAGTGTGTTGAACGGTGTCGGTGTGAAAAGTTTCTGTGCCCCAAATCATGGCTAGTTGGCGTTGTACTTTTTCATCGGTGGTGAAAGCTAAAATTTGTGTACTGGAGCGATGTCTGGCCATTAGTCGAACACTTCGTCCTGTTTCAGTAAATGCAATCAAGTACTTGGACTTAGTTGCCTTTCCAACTGCCACAGCTGCTGTTGTAACTGCTCGACCAGTGCTGCCTTGGTCTTCTGACTCAAGTTTTGGTAATTTTTCTAATGCTTCTACTTCAACATGTTCAATAATTCTGGCCATAGTTTCTACAACGCCCACTGGGTTATCGCCCACACTGGTTTCGCCACTTAGCATTAATGCGTCAGCCCCATCAAGCACAGCGTTGGCAACATCACTTGCTTCAGCTCTAGTTGGGCGAGATGAATTAATCATTGATTCCAGCATTTGCGTTGCAACAATCACAGGTTTTCCAACTTGTCTGGCCATTTGAATTGCTCGTTTTTGAACCATTGGAACTACTTCATAGGGAAGTTCTACTCCTAAATCACCACGAGCAATCATGATGGCATCAAAAACTTGCAAAATTTCTCCCAAGTTTTCAACAGCTTGAGGCTTCTCAATCTTTGCCACAATAGGAAGTCTTTTACCTTTTTTATCCATAATTTTATGAACATTTTCAATATCTTTTGCGCTTCTAACAAAAGAAAGAGCAATCAAATCACAATCATTATCAAGAGCCCAAATCAAATCTGCTTCATCTTTATCCGACATCGCAGGAACATTCACAGCAACACCAGGTAGATTTATACCTTTACTGTTTGAGATTGTGCCACCTTCAATTATTTTTGTAAGAACGTTGTTTCCTTTGACTTCGATAACTTCTAATCTAATTTTGCCATCATCGATAAGTATTGGATCGCCTTTTTTAACATCACCTGTTAAGCCTTTATATGTTGTGGAGACTTTTTCTTTATCGCCAATAACGTCATCTATTGTGATGATGAAATTTTGACCGTTAACTAACGAAACAGGCCCATTTCCAAAAGTTCCAACCCGAATTTTCGGTCCTTGCAAATCTGCTAACGCAGCAATTTCTTTGCCTTCTAGTTTGGCTGCTGCTCTTACTAAACCAAGTCTTTTCTTATGATCGGCGTGATCACCGTGTGACATATTAAGTCTGGCCACATTTAATCCTGCTTTAATTAATTTTTGAACAGTTGCTAAATCATCTGTTGCTGGTCCAAGTGTTGCAACAATCTTGGCTCTTCTCATATCTTCTATTCTATTTGATTGGACATTTTAGACATTGATCGGTCTTGAAGTTGGTTCAATTGGAGCAGGCAAATTAGTTTCACCAATCAAATATTTGTCTACAGCAGCAGCAGCTGATCTTCCTTCAGCAATTGCCCACACAATTAGTGATTGGCCTCGTCCGGCATCTCCGCAAACAAAAACACCATCAGCATTGGTAGCAAAATTTTCATCCCTAGCAATATTGCCTCGAGGATCAAGGTTTAGTTTCAATTGATCAATAAATGTAGCTTTTTCAGGACCGATAAATCCTAATGCCAGAAAAACAAAATCAGCTGGAATAACTTTCTCAGTTCCTTTTACTGATTCAAATTTGCCATCTTTAAATATAACTTCGACTATTTCCAATCCTGTTAACTGATTTTTTTCACCCAAGAATTTTTGAGTATTTACACTAAATATTCTTTCGCCACCTTCTTCGTGAGCACTCGTGACTCGATATGTCATTGGATAAGTTGGCCATGGTTGATAATCTGGTCTGGTTTCTGGTGGTAGAGGTAAAATTTCTAATTGAGTTATGCTCTTGGCACCTTGACGATGTGCTGTTCCTAAACAATCAGCACCAGTATCGCCTCCCCCGATAATCACAACATTTTTATCTTTCACATCAATGGGAGATTTAGCTAATTCCCCTAAAGCAACGCGATTAGCAAAGGGTAGATATTCCATTGCTTGATATATGCCAGAAAATTCTCGTCCTGGAACTGGAAGATCACGCCAAGCCGTTGCCCCAACTGCAATCACCACAGCGTCATATCTTTTGCGCAATTCATTTGCATCAATGTCTACACCTATTTCAACACCACTTCTAAATTTAATTCCTTCAGCTGCAAGTTGCTCAAGTCTTCTGTCAACGTGAATTTTTTCCATTTTGAATTCGGGGATTCCGTATCGAAGCAAACCACCAAGTTTGTCTGATCTTTCATAAATCGCCACAGTGTGACCTGCTCTGGCTAATTGTTGCGCAGCAGCAAGTCCCGCAGGACCTGAACCGATTACTGCCACAGTTTTTCCACTAAGTCTTGACGGTGGCTGTGGAGTAACGAAACCTTGCGCGAAAGCTCGATCAGCAATCTCGACTTCAATTTGTTTTATGGTCACAGATTCTTTGTTTATCGCAACAACGCAAGCAGTTTCACACGGTGCAGGACAAAGTCGACCAGTGAATTCTGGAAAATTATTTGTGGCGTGTAAACGTTCAGATGCTTCTCGCCAGTCCTCATTGAAAACTAGATCGTTCCATTCAGGTATTAAGTTTCCAAGTGGACAGCCGTTATGACAAAATGGAATACCGCAATCCATGCATCGTCCTGCTTGCAGTTTTAATTTGTTTGTTTCAAAAGGTTCATAAACTTCACGCCAATCCATCAAACGCAAATCAACTGGTCTTCTTTTAGCGGTCTCTCTTCTGTTATTTATAAAGCCTTTTGGATCACCCACCAGACACCCCCATTACTGCTTGCATTGGATCTGTGCCTTCTTTTTCAGCTTTGGCTTGTGCTAATAAAACTCGTTTATATTCACGAGGCATAACTTTAGTAAATTTCTTAAAGTTTGGATCAATCAACAACTCTTTGGCTAGTGGTGAATCTGTTTCTTCAGCATGACTTTTAATTGTTTTGGATAAAAATTCTTTATCCATGTCATCTAATTCTTCTAGTTCCACCATTTCTGGATTAATGTTTTCAACATTCAGATCAACTACATAGGCAATTCCACCACTCATGCCAGCAGCAAAGTTTCTACCTGTTTGTCCAAGCACTATTACTCGACCACCAGTCATATATTCGCAGCCATGATCTCCCACACCTTCAACTACGGCAATAGCTCCAGAATTTCTTACACAAAATCTTTCACCTACTAAACCTCTAACAAACAATGTGCCCGAAGTTGCTCCATATGCAGCGACGTTTCCAGCTATTACGTTTACGCCTGAATCAAATTTAGAATTACGATCTGGTCGCACTACTATTTTTCCACCAGATAAGCCTTTACCCAAATAATCATTAGTATCGCCTTCAAGTCTTAATGTCAGACCTTTTGGAATGAATGCTCCAAATGATTGACCGGCTGTACCGTTGAAAGTTAATTCAATGGTTCCCTCTGGTAATCCTGCTCCACCAAAATTTCTTGTTATGCGACTTCCCAGCATGGTGCCTACCGTGCGATTAACATTTCTGATGGCAATTTGCGCTCTGACCAGTTCACTCTTTTCTAGTGCTGGTTTACAGATTTCAATTAATTCATTATCTAAAGCATCGGCTAAACCATGATCTTGCATAGTGGTTTGATGCAAAACTGCGTCTTTTGTGGTTGTTACTCTATGCAATATTGGTGATAAGTCTAACCCGGCTGCTTTCCAATGCTCAATTACTTTCTTGGTATTAAGAACTTCAGAATGACCTATTGCTTCATCCAATGTTCTAAAACCTAATTCAGCTAAGTACTCACGAACTTCGGTAGCAATAAATCTGAAAAAGTTTTCTACGAATTCTGGTTCACCAGTAAATTTCTCTCTTAATATTGGGTTTTGTGTTGCAACACCAACAGGGCAAGTGTCTAAATGACAAACCCTCATCATCACACAACCCATCACAACTAGCGGGGCGGTAGCAAATCCAAATTCTTCTGCACCAAGAAGTGCTGCGACTATTACATCTCTACCTGTTTTTAATTGTCCATCTGTTTGCACAACAATGCGATCACGTAAACCATTTAATAACAAAGTTTGTTGAGCTTCTGCTAAACCAATTTCCCAAGGACCACCCGCGTGCTTTAAAGAAGTTAATGGGCTTGCACCTGTTCCACCATCATGACCTGAAATTAGAACCACATCAGCATGAGCTTTTGCGACTCCTGCAGCCACCGTTCCCACCCCAACTTCGGCAACAAGTTTGACATGAATTCTGGCCTTATCGTTTGCGTTTTTCAAATCGTGAATTAATTGCGCTAAGTCCTCAATGGAATAAATATCGTGATGCGGTGGAGGTGAAATTAATCCCACTCCAGGTGTTGAGTGTCGAGTTTTAGCAATCCAGGGATAAACCTTGTTTCCTGGTAATTGTCCACCTTCTCCAGGTTTAGCACCTTGCGCCATTTTAATTTGAATATCATCGGCGTTGACTAAATATTCGCTGGTCACACCAAATCTGCCACTAGCAACTTGTTTAATAGATGAACGTTTGGAATCACCGTTTGCCATTTTTTGGTAACGTTCTGGATCTTCTCCGCCTTCGCCAGTGTTTGATTTAGCACCCAAACGATTCATGGCAATTGCTAATGTTTCATGAGCTTCACCTGAAATTGATCCATAAGACATAGCTCCTGTGCTAAATCTGCTAAGGATTTTCTCGATTGGTTCCACTTCTTCAATAGAGATAGATTTACGATCGCCCTTAAATTCAAATAGTCCTCTAATGGTCATTAATCTTTTTGATTGCTCATTAACTTTTTCGGTGTAATCTCTAAAAACATCCATTTGTCCTGTGCGGGTGGAATGTTGTAATTTGAAAACAGTTTCGGGATCAAATAAGTGTGGTTCACCTTCTCTGCGCCATTGGTATTCCCCACCTATTGCAAGTTGTCTGTGCGCAGGTGAAATTCCACTAAATGGGTATGCCACATCGTGTCGCTTAGATACTTCTTGTGCAATTACTTCTAAACCAACTCCGCCGAGTCTAGAAACTGTTCCAGTAAAGTATTTATCTATAACTTCATTTGAAATACCTATGGCCTCAAATATTTGAGCTCCACGATAAGAAGCAACAGTTGAAACACCCATCTTGCTCATAACTTTTAAAACACCTTTGCCTAAAGCTTTAACCAAATTTCTAACCGCTTTTTCAGGTGAAATATCACCCATTCTTTTTTGTCTAACCATGTCTTCAACAGTTTCCATCGCCAAATAAGGATTGACTGCGGCTGCACCATAACCAATTAAAAGTGCCACATGATGAACTTCTCTAACATCACCTGCTTCAACTATCAAACCTATTTGCATTCTTTGTTTGGTACGAATCAAATGATGATGAACAGCTGCTACTAATAGCAAAGACGGGATAGGTGCATTATCGGCATCACTGTCACGGTCACTCAAAATTAGTAAATGTTTACCGTTTTTAATGGCCTCATTTACTTCAATAAATATTTCTTCAATACGATTTTCTAAACCTATGCCACCTTGGGCTACTTTGTATAAACCCGAAAACTTTTGAGCAGCAAAACCTGGTTGATCTCCATCTCGGTTTATGTGAATCAACTTTGCCAACTCGTCGTTATCAATCACAGGAAAAGGCAAAACCACTTGTCTGGCATGAGCAGGTGTGGGAATCAATAAGTTGCCTTCTTCCCCAACCGATGAAGAAAGTGAAGTAACAATTTCTTCTCTTATGGCATCAAGTGGTGGATTGGTTACTTGAGCAAACAATTGAGTGAAATAATCGAAAATTAATCTGGGGCGACTACTTAAAACCGCAATAGGTGTATCTGTTCCCATCGAACCTAAAGGTTCATTAGCGTTTTTAGCCATGGGGGTAAGCAAAATTTTTAACTCTTCATCTGTGTAGCCAAAAGTTTGTTGTCTTCTAAGTACAGATGAATGCGTGTGAACAATGTGTTCGCGGTCAGGTAATTCTTCTAAGTGAACTAACCCAGCGTGCAACCAATCCTGGTAAGGATGTTGGCTAGCAAGACTGTTTTTGATTTCTTCATCTTCAATTATTCGCCCGTTATCGGTATCAACCAAAAACATTTTTCCTGGCTGTAACCGTCCTTTTCTTATAACTGTTGCTGGATCAATTGGCAACACTCCTGATTCACTTGCTAAGACGACTAGCCCGTCATTGGTTACCCAAAATCTTCCAGGGCGTAATCCGTTTCTATCAAGTACTGCCCCAATTACATGTCCGTCGGTAAAAGTTACGCAAGCTGGACCATCCCAAGGTTCCATAAATGAAGCATGGAATTCATAAAATGCTCTGCGCGCTGGATCCATGCTGGGATTATTTTCCCAAGCTTCGGGAATCATCATCAATATTGAATGTGGTAGTGATCTTCCACCTAAATGAATTAGTTCTAGCACCTCATCAAATGATGCAGAGTCACTTGCTTCGTTTGAACATATAGGAAACACTCTTGCTAAATCACCTGGGATTAAATCTGTTTTAATTAAATTCTCTCTTGCGTGCATCCAATTTCGGTTTCCCTTTACCGTATTGATTTCACCATTATGTGCAATCAATCTGTAGGGATGTGCCAAAGGCCAAGATGGAAAAGTGTTTGTACTAAAACGTGAATGAACTAAAGCAATCTTTGACACCACTCTGGTGTCTGATAAATCTGGATAAAATGGTTCTAATTGACCTGTGGTCAACATTCCTTTGTAAACAACACTTCGCGCAGATAGTGAAGCAAAATATGCTGTGGAACTATTTTCAACAATTTTTCTGAAAGGATAAATTGCTCGATCTAAATCGATATCACTCAGTTTTTTGTTTGTTGGTTGGATAAAAATCATTTCAAATCTTGGCATAACACGTTGCGCAGTTTGACCAATTTCATTTGGATTTGTCGGAACATCTCTCCAACCCAAAATGGTTATGCCTTCTAGCTTGGCAACAGAATTAATCTTTTCTTTGGCTTCCTTATATTCGGATTCGTCTTTTGGTAAGAAAACAATTCCCACACCATAGAAACCCTGTTTAGGTAACTCAAAATCAACTACTTGTCGATAAAAGTCATCCGGGATTTGAATTAATATTCCTGCCCCGTCACCAGAGTCAGGTTCGCTTCCAGATGCTCCGCGGTGTTCTAAATTTCTTAAGGCTTCTAAACCTGAGGCAACAATTTTGTAGGTAGGTGTTTTATTTAAAGTAGCAACTAAGGCAACACCGCAAGCATCATGTTCAAAAGATGAATTGTAAAGACCTTGGTTGTTGTTGCTTAACATTTTCAAAAAATTGTCCCTGGCCAGTTTAGATATTTTCGGCGGGACGACGATGGCCCAAATCTTGCTCTTACTTAATAAATCTTACCTCACCAAGTGTTATAGCGCTGCTCCGATTGTGGTGCCCAGAAACCAGGTAATTGCTGCTGCCCCGCTACCGATGAGTAGTTGACGAGTTCCCGAATACCACCAAGTTCTGGTGGTCACCAATGAAACCAATGCCCCAGCACCAAAAAGTCCGATTAAAGAAATGATCATGGAATAAACAATGTTGGTTGATCCCAACAGGTAAGGAACCAAAGGAACAGTTGCACCAGCAGCAAAAGCAACGAATGAAGAGATTGCTGCCAATTTTGCGGAAGGCAAATCACCTGCCGTTACCCCAAATTCCTCTGAGGTGTGAGCATCAGCGAACGCCTCAAAATTATTACTTAACTCTTTAGAAAATTGCATGGCCACAGTTTCGCTAACCCCACGCTTAATCCACACTTCAGCTAGTTCTTTTATTTCTGCTTCAGGATTTTGTCTTAATTCATTTTTTTCAATTTCTATTTCAGCCATAGCCAATTCGGCTTGACTAGCTACTGAGGTGTACTCACCAGCGGCCATTGAAAAAGCACCAGCCAATAGTCCTGCAAAACCAGCTAGCACAATTGCGGTTGTATTTTCTGCACCGACTGCTTGAGATCCACCCGCCACACCAACCATTAATGCAAAATTTGAAACCAGCCCATCCATGGCACCAAAAACTGCAGGACGCATCCATCCACCATTAATATTTCTATGGATTGTTTCCCCGTCCATCATTTTCTGACTTTGTTTCACTTTTGAGCACTCCTATAAATTTTGGTGTCGATCCCAGGCTTGGTTTTATTACTAATAATAAAGTAGGCCAGACCACACACTATAACTGTCAAACTCATAATTACGTTGAATCTTAAACCCAGAACTATTCGTGCTTCATCAATTCTCAGGCTTTCAGTGAAAGATCTGCCCAGACTGTAGAAGACAACATATAAAGCAAAAAGTCTGGCATGCCCATATTTGAATCTACGATCCAAATAAATCAGCAAGAATCCCACCATCACATTCCAAAGCATCTCGTATAAAAAGGTGGGATGAAAAGTAGCGAAAGACTCAAAACCTGTGGGCCTATTTTTTTCCGCTATTTCTAAAGCCCAGGCAACATTGGTGGGTCTGCCAAATAACTCTTGATTAAAATAATTACCTAATCTGCCAATTGCTTGCGCAAAAATTATTCCCGGAGCGATGGCATCGGCAAATGGTGGCAAATAAATTTTGTAATATTTACAACCGATCCATGCCCCAATTCCTCCAAATAAAATTGCGCCATATATTCCTAATCCACCATTCCATATTTTGAACGCATCAACCCAGTTCTGATTTGGTCCAAAATATTTTTCCCAATCGGTAGCAACATGATAAATACGTCCACCGATTATTCCAAAGGGAACAGCAAAGATTGCAACATCACTTATCTCGCCTGTTTTACCGCCACGAGCTATCCACCTTTTATTTCCTAACCAAATGGCTAAAAAAATTCCCACAATGATGAAAAGTGAATAGGCCCGTAGTGGAAGTGGTCCCAGATATAAAACTCCGGTACTGGGACTGGGAATAGTTAACGGAATCAATTCAAATTACTTTCTTGCTTCAGCGACAACCCCGGCAAAACTTGTTGGATCAACAAGAATTGCACTTTCAATTTGTTTCTCGTTCAGATAGAAAGTTGGAGTACCTTGCACGCCACGGTCTTGGGCGTGAAGTTGTGAATTTTGTGCCCAACCTTTGTATTTATTGGAAGTTAAGCATGTTTCAAAAGTTGTGATCGCATCATCTTTGATGCCAACATTTTTTGCTAGATCAAGTAATTGTTGATCGGTGAACCCATCGCCCTCTTTTGATGGTTGCATGGCAAAAATACCTGCATGATATTCAGCAGTTTTACCAGCATCAACCGCACAACCAAATGCCATTGTTGCTCTTAGTGAAGCAAGTTGTGATTGTGGAAAATTTCTGTCTAGAAAAATCATTGGATGTAAGGTCAAATTAATGTCACCTTTAACAGCAGCAGCAATAATGTTTTCGCCATTAGCTTTTTCTAGAAAGCCACATGCTGGACATTGAAAATCTTCGTAAAGTTCAGCTTTTGGTGCAGTGGAATCTTGTTTTCCAACTGGCACACCATAACCACCTTGCGCGGTTACCCCTGTAGGAAGCTGCGCCGCTGAATTATATTCAGTGACTTCTTCTGGAGTAATACTGTTTTGAGCTGTTTGACTTTTCACATAAACCCCAGCACCGATTAAACACACAACTAATGTTAAAACAAAAAGTCCACCTATCACTTGGATGGTTTTAGCTTTCTTATTTTCTGAAGAATTTGCGCTGGCTCGAACTTGGGCTGCTTTATTACGAATATCATCTGGGCTAGACATTTAGAATCTCCGAATATGTTTTGAGGTTTAATTCAATCTAACCGTTGTTCCGATTTAGTGCTAATTCTGGTTAGTCTTTGTGAACGCCTCTGGCGAAATCTTTGCACAATTGGGCCACAGCAGCGATGGAATCTTTAAGGTTGGGTTGTTCTAAAATCACGTTCACAAACGCACTACCTACAATTACCCCATCAGCAAATTGTGCAACTTCATGAGCCTGCTCAGAGTTTGAAACACCTAAACCGACTGCAATCGGCAACTGCGTATGTTTTCTAACTCTATTTACTAACTCTTCTGCTCTATTGGATACTTCACTTCTAGTTCCAGTAACACCCATCAAACTTGCCGCATAAACAAAACCTGTAACTTTATTTGTGACAAGTTTCAATCTTTCGTCACTTGAACTTGGGGCCACAACAAACACTCGATCAATTTTATTTTCATCAGTTGCTGTGATCCATGCTTCTGATTCATCGGGTGGTAAATCTGGGGTGATGACCCCAACTCCACCTGATTGATTCATTTGTTGAGCAAATTTATCTATTCCCCATTTTTCAATTGGGCTCCAGTAACTCATGGTTAAAACTGGTTTGCCACTTTTGGATACTTCTTTAACTATGTGCATAACTTCATTGATTCCAGTTTTGTTATGCAATGCCACATCTACTGCCTGTTGAATAATTGGACCATCCATCAATGGATCACTGTAAGGAACACCAATTTCAACTAAATCAACTCCGCTATTTAGCATTTCTTGCATTATTGCAATCGAACCATCGATAGTTGGGAAACCTGCGGGCAAATATGCAATTAACACTGCTCTGTTTTCAGATTTAGCTTTATCAAATACTTGGTGAATTGAACTCATGATTTTCTAAGTTAACTTAAACCATTTCGCAGCAGTTTCAACATCTTTGTCGCCTCGACCACTGCAATTAATAACAATTACTGCATCCTTACCTAATTCTTTTCCTAATTTAACTGTTCCGGCAATGGCGTGTGCTGTTTCAATTGCTGGAATAATTCCTTCAGTTTGAGACAATAAAGAAAATCCATCCATTGCTTCTGTGTCAGTTATGGGATGATAAAAAGCTCGACCAGAGTCTTTCAACCAAGCATGTTCCGGTCCAACTCCTGGATAATCAAGTCCTGCAGAGATGGAATGACTCGGCAAAGTCTGACCATTTTCATCTTGTAAAACATAGGATCGTGTTCCGTGCAATATTCCGATCGTGCCCCCAGAAAGTGTTGCGGCATGTCTTCCAGTTTCTATTCCGTCACCTGCTGCTTCATAGCCATGCAGTTGCACATCTTTATCTAAAATAAATGGATGAAATAAACCAATAGCATTTGATCCACCACCTACACAAGCAGTAACAGCAGTTGGAAGTTTTCCTGTTTTTTCCAAAATTTGTTGTCTTGCTTCAACACCAATGATGCTATGAAAATTTCTACCAATAGTAGGAAACGGATGAGGACCAGCAACTGTGCCCAGTAAATAATGTGTGGTCTCAACATTGGTAACCCAATCACGCATTGCTTCATTGATAGCATCTTTTAACGTTTTTGTTCCAGAGGTAACAGGCACAACTGTGGCGCCCAATAATTTCATCCGAGCCACATTCAATGATTGGCGTACAGTGTCTTCTTCTCCCATATAAATTATGCACTCGAGACCAAATAACGCAGCTGCAGTCGCAGTAGCAACACCATGTTGACCTGCTCCGGTTTCAGCAATAATTCTTTTTTTACCCATTCGTACCGTTAGTAGAGCTTGTCCAATTACGTTGTTTATTTTATGGGATCCGGTGTGATTTAAATCTTCTCTTTTTAGAAATACTCGAGCACCACCGGCATGTTTGGAAAAGTTTTTTGCTTCGGTTAATGGACTTGGTCTGCCCACATAATCTTTTAGTAAGTTTTGAAAGTCTTCATTGAATTTTGGATCTATTACGGCTTTTAAATATTCTGCTTCAAGTTGATCAAGAGCAGATATTAAAGCTTCAGGAACAAACCTGCCGCCAAATTGACCAAAGTGTCCCGTTTGATCATCGATTTTATGTAAATCTTGCAAAAAAGTTGTCATTTAATTATCGTCCATGATTGGTTGCAGGATGAGCACCAGCTGTTACTAATTCGTGAACTGCTGCTCTGGGATCTTTATGAACTACCAAGCTTTCGCCTACTAAAACAGCGTGGGCTCCAGCATTGGCATAAGTAATCAAATCATGTTTGTCACGAACTCCCGATTCGGCTACCAAAATACATTCACTTGGCACCAGAGGTGCAAGTCTTATAAAAGTGTTCCTATCAACTTCTAGGGTTTTAAGATTTCGTGCATTAATCCCAATTAGTTTTGCTCCAGCAGCTGCTGCTCTTTTAACTTCTTCTTCTGTATGGACCTCTACCAAAGGAGTCAATCCAATACTTTTTGATCTTTCAATTAATGAAACTAAAGCTTCTTGATCAAGGGCCGCAACAATCAAAAGAGCCAAATCTGCACCGTATGCTCTGGCTTCCCAAAGTTGATAACTAGAAACTATAAAATCTTTTCGTAACACTGGAATCTCAACTGCTTTTCTCACAGCTGCTAAGTCTGCCAAAGAACCTTTAAATCTTCTTTCCTCTGTTAAAACACTAATACAACTTGCTCCACCGGCTTCATACTCTTTGGCAAGTAAAGCTGGATCTGTGATTTCGGAAAGATCACCTTTTGAAGGACTTGATCTTTTAACTTCAGCGATAACAGCAACGCCAGCTTCATTAAAAATAGGATAAGGATCAATTGCCTTAGCAACTTTTTCAACTTGATTTTTTAATTCATCTATGGAAACTTTTTCTTGTCTCAATGCCAAATCTTCACGAACGCCAACGATAATTTCGTCTAGAACGCTCGACATTGTTTTTCCTTTTCTACTTTCTTCTCGAAGATAATTTTTCCCAGACAATCCAGATGAATCCGCCCAGAAACGCAATTCCGATTCCTATCCAAAACATTTGCCAATCATTACGCACCAAACCAACTGTGGAAACAGCTGATGCCGCAATAATAAGAAAAGTACCAGTCCATGCAGCTGGTGTTTGGCCGTGATTATCTTTCGGCATTAACAAATTCTCCCTAAAGAAATTAGTGGTCTCAGCCTAATGAGGACGCTACGGCAACTGCTTTGAGTACCACTGCTGCCTTGTTTTGACATTCCTTATCTTCACTGCTTGGCACAGAGTCTGCAACAACGCCGGCTCCTGCCTGCACGTAGGCAACCCCATCTTTAAGTAATGCTGTCCTAATTGTGATTGCCACATCCATGTTGCCTGCAAAATCAAAATAACCTAATGCTCCGCCATAGATACCACGTTTCACGGGTTCTAGTTCATCTATTATTTCCATGGCCCGAACCTTAGGTGCGCCAGATAATGTGCCAGCAGGAAATGTTGCCTTCAACGCATCGGCCGTGGTGATGCTTTCATTTAATGTTCCAGTCACAGTGGAGACTAAATGCATCACGTGACTATATTTTTCTACTTGCATAAATTCGATAACTTCCACCGTGCCCGGTTTACAAACTCTTCCCAAATCATTTCTTCCTAGATCAACCAACATCAGATGCTCAGCTTTTTCCTTGGGATCATTTAATAATTCAACAGCAATTTTTTCATCTTCAGCTGTGCTTTTACCTCGAGGTCTGGTTCCCGCAATTGGATGCATCACAGCTTTTCTGTCCTTAACTGTGACTAAAGCTTCTGGACTTGAGCCAATAATTTCAAATTCTGTGGCAGTTAAATCTTTGGTAGGAATGTTTAGGTAATACATATAAGGACTGGGATTGGAGGTTCTTAGCACTCTATATATGTCAATAGCTTTTGCCGTGGTTTTTATGTCAAATCTTTGCGACAAAACTATTTGAAAAGCATCTCCTGCTTCCACATATTCAATGGCTTTTTGCACGGATTCTTGATAATCCTTGCTGATAGTTCTGTTTGTGAAATCTGGTTTAGCGTCATTATTAAAAGTGGAACCAATTTGTGATTGGGGTTGATTTAACGCCTCCTGCATGGCATCAAGCCTGGCTACAGCGTCAAGATAAGCAACATCAACTCTTTCAGCGGTGCCGTCATAGTTAACTGCATTTGCGATCAACCACACGGATCCATCAACATGATCCAGCACTGCAAAATCAGTTGCTAGCAACATAACTAAATCGGGCACTTTTGTTTCATCAGGATTTTGGTTAGGGATTCTTTCAAAAAGTCGAACAATGTCATAAGCCAGATAACCAACTAGGCCACCAGTTAAGGGCGGCAAGTTTGGAAAAGGTTTCGTGGCTAGAAAATCTAGGGTTTGTTTGAATACCTCCCAAACATCACCATCTAGTGCCACACCTTTGGGCGCATGCCCAGACCACAAAGCTTGACCATTTTCGCTGCGCAAAGTTGCAGCACTGCTTACTCCAATAAATGAATACCTGGACCAACTTTGACCATGCTCAGCTGATTCCAACAAAAACGTGCCTGGTCTTTCATTAGCTAACGCTTTGTATAAGCCAACGGGAGTAAATGAATCACCGATTAGACGCCTAACCACTGGAATTACTTTTCTTTCTTGCGCAAAATCTTTAAATTCTTCTAAATCAGGTGTTGTGACCCCAAGTCTGTATTGGTCCATCAACTATTTCGCAGCCCACACGACAACGCCATCAAAACAGGTTTTATCCCCGGTGTGACAAGCTGATCCTTTTTGTTTGACTTTAAGTAAAACTGTGTCTGCATCACAATCAATTCGTAATTCAACTAATTCTTGAGTGTTCCCAGATTCCTCACCTTTAACCCAAAGTTTATTTCTGCTACGCGAAAAATATGTGACCTTTTTTGATTCTAAAGTTTTGGTGAAAGCTTCCTCATTCATCCAAGCCATCATCAAAACTTGATTACTAACTTCTTCAGTGGTTATTACCGGGACTAAACCATTTTCATTAGCTTTCAGAGAATGCCAATACGCAGATATTGAGCCTTGGTTTAGATCTGTCATGTGCTTATTCTTGCTTAGGGTGCCACCTGATTTATCGCTAGGTATCTTTTCGTCTAATCTCTACTTATGACCTCTTTAGCAAAACGTGAAAGATATGCACTAGCCCAAACTTTAAGAAATCTGGGCCCAGGTTCACCAACTTTGTGTCAAGGTTGGACTTCTTTTGATTTACTTGTCCATTTGATTGCCAGAGAAACTAGACCTGATGCCGCTCTTGGAATATTTATTCCAGCACTATCTTCATACGCTGACAAGGTTGCCACTCAAATAAAAAAACGAGGCTTTGAGGCCTTGGTTCAAGAATTCCAAGACGGTCCTAAAAAATTCTCACCATTTGCTCTCCCCGGGGTTGAAAAGTTTGCCAACTCAATTGAGTTCACAGTTCATCACGAAGATCTTTTAAGAGCGCAACCAAATTATGTGCCCAGATTTTTTAGTGACCAGGATAAACAATTCTTATGGAAGCTTTTTACTCGTTCAGGCAAAATTTTCATGCGTGAGGCTAAAATCGGAATAATTGCAAAATCTGATCAAGGGACATACACCATAAAGTCAGGTAAAAGTTGTGTAACAATTCAAGGGGAAGTAATAGATCTGGTTTTGTTTGCTTATGGAAGAAAATCCGCAGCTAATATCAAATTCGAAGGCGTAGATGACGCAATACAAATAATAAAAGAAGCTAAATTTGGGATCTAATTTCCACGTTGTTTGCTTGTAGTTCCTTTTTAACGTCTTCAATTTTAATATCTTGAAAATGAAAAACACTAGCAGCAAGTAGCGCATTTGCCCCGGCTTTAACTGCAGGGTAAAAATCGCTGACTTTTCCAGCTCCTCCACTTGCAATTAAGGGAACTGAAACTTTTGATCTAATAATTTCTATTAATTCCAAATCAAATCCATCTTTAGTTCCGTCTTTGTCCATGGAGTTTAGTAGAACTTCACCTGCTCCTCTTTGCACCGCTTCAATAGTCCAAGCTAAAGCGTCCAGTCCACAACTCTTGGTGCCGCCATGTGTTGTGACTTCGAAGCCAGAGGTGGCATATTTTTCACTTGTTCTCCTGGCATCAATTGAGATAACTAAAACTTGTGAACCGAAACGATTAGAGATTTCGTTTATCAAATCGGGGTTATTAATCGCGCTAGTATTTATCGATATTTTGTCGGCGCCTGCTCTTAATAAATAATCAACGTCAGCAACACTTTTTATTCCTCCCCCGACAGTTAAGGGAATGAAAACTGCATCTGCAGTTTTTCGCACCACATCCAGCATTGTTTCCTTGTTATCTCTTGACGCAGAAATATCAAGAAAAGTGATTTCATCAGCACCTTGCTCGGCATATATTTTTGCTAATTGGACTGGATCACCAGCATCAACTAAATTCTTAAAATTTATACCTTTTACTACGCGACCATTATCAACATCTAAACAAGGAATAATTCTGGTTGCTAAGGGCATTGTTATTAATCTCCGGCAATCTTCAAAGCGTCCTTCAATGTAAATTTTTGTGCATAAAGTGCTTTGCCAACAATGGCACCTTCAACACCAATATTTGTTAATTGTCTTAAAGCAGCAATGTCAGCTAGTGAGGCAATTCCACCAGATGCAATAACAGGTTTTTTAGTGTGATCCAGAATTTCTTTCAATAACGCAGTGTTAGGTCCTTGTAAGGTTCCATCTTTTGTAACATCTGTAACTACATATCTGGCAGCGTTGTCTTTATCTAATCTAAGTAATGTTTCAATTAGTTCGCCACCTTCTTTAGTCCAACCCCGGGCCGCCAAATTTCTGCCTCGCACATCAAGACCGATAGCAATCATGTCTCCGTATTTACTAATCACTTTGGCTGTCCACTCTGGATTCTCCAAAGCGGCTGTACCCAAATTAATTCGTTGGGCACCAATTGCCACAGCGTTTTCCAAAGATTCGTCATCGCGAATACCACCAGAGATTTCAACTTTAATATCAAGTTTGGCTGTGACTTCTTTAAGTATTTCTCTGTTGTCGCCTTTTCCAAACGCCGCATCTAAGTCCACTAAATGAATCCATTGAGCTCCTTGCTCTTGCCAAGCTAGTGCTGCCTCAAGGGGGGAACCGTAGGAAGTTTCGGTTCCTAATTCTCCTTGCACTAAACGAACTGCCTGACCATCTGCAACATCAACGGCTGGTAAAAGTATTAGTGGTTTCAAATCAAACACAACCTAACCAATTAGCAAGTAGTTGTAATCCAGCTTCGCCAGATTTTTCTGGATGAAATTGGGTGGCAGATAATGGACCGTTTTCAACACTTGATAAAAATCTTTCGCCATGAGTTGTGTAGTGCTTTAACGGAGGATCAATTTTCTCAGTTCCCACTAAATCCAAATTCTTTGCTGCAAAAGAATGAACAAAGTAAAATTTTTCTTCTGCGACACCATCAAACAGTCTGCTTCCTTGTGATACTTCAATATTGTTCCAACCCATATGAGGCAAAATTGTGGCATCAATTTGAGTGACATCACCTGGCCATTGTTGTAATCCTTGAGTTTTAACACCATGCTCTAACCCATTTTCAAACATAATTTGCATGCCCACACAAATTCCCAAAACAAAACGACTACCAGCTAGGCGCTTGTCAACTATTTCTAAACCTCGAACATTTCTGATCCCGTCAATGCAGGCCGCAAACGCACCTACTCCTGGTATTACTAAGCCATCGGCATCTAAACAAGTTTGGAAATCATTTGAGATAACTACATTGGCCCCAACGTGTTGCAAACTTTTTTGAGCAGATCTAATATTTCCTGATCCGTAATCAAGCACCACAATATTTTTTGACATTAAAACCCATTCTTAAACATGAGTTTTATCTACAGCACACCCTTGGTTGAAGGAATACCCACAGATTTAGCGTCAAAAGCTACCGCATCTCTTAATGCTCTAGCAACCGCTTTAAATTGGGCTTCCACAACGTGGTGAGCATTTCTTCCTTCAAGTACTTTTATGTGCAAAGTAATATCTGCGCTGTTAACAAAGGATTCCCAAATATGTTTCGTAAGCGTGGTGTCATAAGTACCAATCATGGGAGCAATATCTGTTTCACTGTGCACTAAATATGGTCTGCCAGATAAATCAACCGCTGCACGAACTAAAACTTCATCCAGAGGCAAAGTTGCATCACCATATCTTCTAATTCCTGCTTTGTCTCCCAAAGCTTCTTTAAAGGCAGCACCAAGTGCCAAAGCGGTGTCTTCTATGGTGTGGTGTTCATCAACTGAAATATCACCTTTTGTTTTTACTTTCAAATCAAATGCACCGTGTTTACCTAGTTGACTCAACATGTGGTCATAAAAAGGAACGCCGGTATCAACTACAACTTCACCTGTTCCATCTAAATCTATTTCAACAAGTACGTCGCTTTCTTTAGTAGTGCGAGCTACCCGCCCTTTTCTACTCACGACTTACTCCTTCTTGTTTTGGTTTTATCTAATTATCGTTCATCAATGATTTATCATTGACTTCGGTCAAGGTGTTTCGAACCTAATATCAACAGCTTGAGCATGTGCTGGTAAATCTTCTGCCTGAGCAAGAGTTCTTATTTGATTTGCCGCCTCTTGCAATGCATCTGCAGAGTAATTAATGTAATGAACTCCTTTAAGGAATGTTTGTACAGATAAACCAGAAGAGTGACAAGCACAACCTCCAGTTGGTAGCACGTGGTTGCTACCAGCCAAATAATCACCTAAAGAAACAGGTGCATGTGCTCCAACAAATATCGCACCAGCATTTTTGACTTTCAAAGCTATTGCTTGGGCATCTACAGTATGTATTTCTAAGTGCTCAGCAGCATATTGATCGACTACTGCTAAGCCTTGATTTAAATCTTTTACTAAGACAATGGCACTTTGTATTCCAGCTAAGGCTTCAGTAATACGAGCAGAATGTTTGGTTTGTGGTACTTGTAATTGCAATTGAGCAACCACTGCATCAGCTAACTCTTCTGAAGTAGTCACCAGCACACTTGCAGCCATAACATCATGTTCTGCTTGACTAATCAAATCTGCAGCAATCCAGTTAGCGTTACCACTCTCATCTGCCAAAATGGCAATTTCTGTTGGTCCTGCTTCGCTATCGATTCCAATTAATCCTCTTAGGATTCTTTTTGCGGCTGTGACATAAATATTTCCTGGTCCAGTGACCATATTTACTGGCTCACAAGTTTCTGTGCCATAAGCAAACATGGCAATGGCTTGTGCCCCGCCAACTGAATAAATTTCAGAAATACCTAAAAGTTTGCACGCAGCCAAAATTGTTTTATTGGGCCATCCATTATTTTCTTTTTGAGCTGGACTTGCTACAGCAATAGATCTAACTCCAGCAACTTGTGCCGGAACTACATTCATCACCACACTTGATGGATAGACAGCATTACCACCTGGAACATAAAGTCCTACGCGATCAACAGGTAGCCACCGCTCACTTACTGATCCGCCCTCAACAACTTCTGTTGTTGAATCTTTTCGAATTTGAGATTTGTGCACGATTTGAGATCGTCTAATTGCTTCTTGTAATGCCTCAATAACATCAGTAGACATTTCGCTAAAAGCTTTGTCAATTACTTCTATGGGTACCAGCAACGATGCTGGCTTTACCCCGTCAAGTTTCTCGGTCCAGGCCATGATGGCCTTATCGCCATTGTTTTTGATGTCTTCAATAATGGGTTTAACCACACTAATTACCGAATCAACATCAACTTGGGCACGCTGCACTACAGTTCGAGGCAATTTCTCGATTTTTCTTAAGTCAATACGGCGAATCATATATTTAATTCTACGGGATGCTCACTTTGGATTCTTGTCATATTCTGAAGCCATGAGAGATGAAGAATCGAATCAGCTGATGTTGCCAATATTTCCTCTCAACACTGTTTTGATGCCACATCAATTAATGCCGTTACACATTTTCGAAAACAGATATAGACGTTTAATCGCCGACTTATTAGCGCTACCTGAGCCTGAGCAACGTTTTGGGATTGTTTCCATAGTTAAAGGTTCAGAAACTGACCATGATCTTCCCCAGATTGCAGAAGTCGGAACTATCGCAGTTTTGAGAAAAACTGCAGCAAATGATGATGGAACTTTTGAAATAATGGTTATGGGTGGTGAACGATTTGATATTCGATCACTAAGTGTGAGTAAAGCTCCCTACTTGATTGGTGAAGTTAGTGTTCGTCCAGAATTACCAGTTGATTTTGATCCCGCAATAATTAGTTTGGCTCAAGAAAAATGTGCTGATTTCATGATGATGATGGATGCTGACAATGACAACTCTGCTCACGATTTACCCTCAGAACCTTCAGCTTTAAGTTTTTTAATCGGTGGACTATTGCCTTTAACTTCACTAGAACAACAAAGTCTTTTAAACATGGATGATGCCAACTTAAGATTGAAAGCTGTGATGAAAATAATTAATCGTGAAACAATCTTGATGCAGGAAATCCCTAGTGTGCCTACCCCGTTTTTAACAAGAGTGACTATTAGTCCTAATTAAGCAACAGCACTTGGTCCCAGCAATGCCTTTAATTCACCAAACAATGCAGAAGTTGGCTCCACTCTTAATTTTTCATCAATTTTCATGACTGTGGTTTTTTCTCCATTAGTTAAATGCAAATGAACCTCCACTGAACCAGGATGTGTTTGCAAAACTGATTTAATGGAATCAACCACAGGTGGAGTGCACCTGGTTAAAGGTAATTTAACTATCACTGGACCAGTGCGTTGTTTATTTAAATCTGGCACTGAAAATTCCAATGCCACAAGTTTTGGACTTTCTTCTTCTCTGGCATCAATTTTTGCTTTCACTGCCAAAATGGCATCATCATGAATTAGTCCCGACACATTGGCATACGTTTGAGAAAAAACCATTAAATCAACAGCGCCGGCTAGATCTTCTAGCGTGACTATGGCCCATGACGCACCTTGTTTGGTAACTTTTCGTTGAATATTTGTTACTAAACCTGCGACAGTAACAATTTCGCCATCATTTTTGTTACCGTGGGTAATATCTGCCATGGAAGTATCAGAGAATCTGTTTAATAAATGTTCAATACCTAAAAGTGGGTGATCACTGACATAAAGACCCAACATTTCTCTTTCAAAATTGAGCAATATTGCTTTATCCCATTCACCTTCCGGAATTGAAATTTGTGCTCCAGTGATTGAAACAGTTTCACCACTTGAGGATCCAAATAAGTCATATTGTCCAATTGATTCAGCTCGTTTAGATTCACTAGCACTTTCAACTGCTTCTATGTGCACACTTAGTAAACCTTTTCGAGAATGTCCTAGGGAATCAAATGCCCCAGCTTTAATTAGTGCTTCAATAACTCTTTTACTGCACACAGCTGGATCTACTTTTTTCAAGAAATCAAAAAAGTCACTAAATCTCTCATTTTTTTGCCTGGAACTAATAAGAGCCTCCACCACATTTTCACCCACGTTTTTAATTGCTGATAAACCAAAACGAATATCATTTCCTACAGGTGCAAATTCACTTAAGGATTCATTAACATCTGGTGGCAAAACTTTGATGCCCATGCGACGACATTCGTTTAAATAAATTGCTAACTTATCTCGATCATCTTTAACACTGGATAGCAGTGCTGCCATATATTCTGCTGGAAAATTTGCTTTCAAATAAGCAGTCCAATAAGAAACTAATCCATAACCTGCAGTATGTGCACGGTTAAATGCATAATCTGAGAAGGGAACCAAGGTGTCCCACAAAGTTTTGATGGCGTCTTCACTGTATTTATTGGCGCGCATCCCATCTCTAAAGGGCACAAATTCTTGGTCAAGAATTTCTTTCTTTTTCTTACCCATTGCACGTCTTAACAAATCGGCTTTACCCAATGAATAATCAGCCACTTTTTGTGCGATGGCCATTACTTGTTCTTGGTAAACAATCAGTCCGTAGGTATCAGACAAAATTTCATCTAGTGGTTCAGCTAAGTCTTCATGTATTGGTTTAACTTGCGTTCTTTTATTTTTTCTATCTGCGTAATCATTGTGTGCGTTTACTCCCATTGGTCCTGGTCGATAAAGTGCCAGCACCGCTGAAATGTGTTCAAAATTGTCTGGTTGCATGGAGCGAAGTAATGCTCTCATCGGTGCCCCGTCTAGCTGAAAAACTCCTAAAGTGTCTCCCCTACTTAATAGTTCATAAGTTGGTTTATCTGTTAGTTCTAGCTCTTCTAATGTAAATTCAATATTTTGGTTTCGTTTAATGTGCGCTAAACAATCATCTAACACAGTTAGATTTCTTAAACCTAAAAAGTCCATCTTCAGAAGCCCTAAAGATTCACAAGCCCCCATATCAAATTGAGTGATGATGGCACCGTCTTGTTCGCGTTTCCACAAAGGCACCACATCAATTAATGGTTCGCGACATAAAATTACGCCTGCTGCGTGTACTCCTGGTTGTCTTCTTAAACCTTCCAGTCCCCGGGCTGTGTCAACGATTCGTTGCGCATCAGGATCTGCTTTATAAAGATTTCGAAACTCGTTTGCTTCTTTGAAGCGATCATCAGTTTTATCAAAAATTGAGGCAAGTGACATGTCTTTGCCCACAACTGGTGGTGGAATGAGTTTGGTAATTTTATCAGAAACCGCAAAAGGATAACCTAAAACTCGTGCTGAATCTTTAATTGCAGCTTTGGCTTTAATGGTTCCGTAGGTGATGATTTGTGAAACGTGATCTGATCCATATTTTGTGGTGGCATAACGAATCATGTCAGCGCGTCTTTTTTCATCAAAGTCAATATCAATATCAGGTAGGGAAACTCTTTCAGGATTTAAGAATCTTTCAAACAACAAACCATGTTTTAATGGATCTAATTCGGTTATTCCTAACGCAAATGCAATTACCGATCCCCCAGCAGAACCTCGCCCTGGTCCCACTCTAATTTTGTTTACTTTGGCATAGCTAACCAAATCTGCTACCACTAGAAAGTAACTAGGAAAACCCATTTGATTAATTACGTTTATTTCATATTCTGCTTGTTTTTGATGGGTATCAGGAATTTGGTTTTTAAATCTTTTTGCTAATCCAATTTGAACTTCTTTAGCCAACCAGGTTTCTTCAGTCTCACCAGCTGGTACCTCAAAACTGGGCATTAGATTGGCGCCTTCAGTGAATTTCACATCACATCGCTCAGCAATCAATAAAGTGTTATCGCAAGCTTCTGGAAAATCCTTCCACAAGGAGCGCATTTCTGCTGGGGATTTTAAGTAGAAATCTTGAGCATCAAATTTGAATCTATTTGGATCACTCATAGTTGTTCTAGTGCCAACACACAGCAGCACTTCATGTGATGCAGCATCAGCGGCGTAGGTGTAATGCAAATCATTCGTGGCAACTAGAGGAATATTTAAATCTTTAGCAATCTTTAGTAATGCTGGTCGAGTTTTTGTTTCTATATCTAAACCATGATCCATTAGCTCACAGAAATAGTTTTCTTTACCAAAAACTTCTTGCATAGCACCAGCAACTTCTCTGGCTTTTTTCTCATCTCCGACCTGTAACCATCTATTCACTTCACCAGATGGACAACCTGTAGTGGCAATTAAGCCTTTGCCATATTTTTCGAATAATTCATAATCAAATCTTGGTTTGTAGTAATAACCTTCAATGCTGGCAAGTGATGAGATTCGAAATAGGTTATGCATTGCTTCAGTGGTTGTCGCCCACATGGTGATGTGAGTGTAAGGAGATTTACCTCGCCCAAACTCTTGATCTTCACTTTTTGAACTGCTACCAAAATCCAACATCTCCCTAGATTTACGACCGTTAGGTGCGTAATAACCTTCAATGCCAATTATTGGTTTAATACCTTGCTCGTTGGCGTGTTTATAAAAATCAAATGCACCATAAAGGTTTCCATGATCTGTGATTGCAATAGCAGGCATTCCAAGTCTTTTAGTTTCACTCATTAACGGATTTAGTCGAGCAGCACCATCAAGCATTGAATATTCGGTATGAACATGAAGATGAACAAAAGAATCACGATCGGACATGACTAACTAAAGGTCCTTTCTTTTGAAAAATACAAGGGGAAGATTTGTACTACTAATTTATGTCTTACTGCTGACAATTTTACTTATACGCCTCGGCGATGCGGGTAAGACTTAATGTTAAGTCTTGAGGATAAGTGGAGTTAAAAGTCATATCTACCCCAGTTTTTGGGTGACGAAGTGTTAACTCAGAGGCATGTAACCACTGGCGCAGCAATTCAAGTTTTACAGCCAGCTTGGGATCTGCTCCATACATTGAATCCCCAACACAGGGATGCTTAATGGCTGCCATATGAACTCTGATTTGATGTGTTCTGCCTGTTTCTAACTCAATCTTTAAAAGTGATGCACCAGCAAAAGCTTCCATGGTTTCATAATGAGTCACACTGTCTTTTCCACCATTTACTACCGCGTATTTGTAATTTTCTTGTGGATGCCTATCAATTGGGGCATCAATTGTTCCTTTGGAAGGATCAGGATGACCTTGTACTAGTGCGTGATAAATCTTTTTCACTGTTCTATCTCTAAATTGATCTTTCAAACTTTCGTAGGCTAATTCACTTTTTGCCACAACCATCACACCACTTGTTCCAACATCTAGGCGATGCACAATACCTTGTCTTTCTGGTGCACCACTTGTAGAGATTGTGTGACCAAGTGCGCTCAAAGATGCTGTGACAGTTGGACCTTCCCAACCAGGACTGGCGTGAACTGCAACACCAACTGGTTTATCTATTACGACAATATCTTCATCAGCAAACAAGATAGGAATTGTTGTTACCTGATCAGCTGGATTTATCGCTGTTTTAATAATTGGGTTATATATAATTTTGTCACCAGTTGTAACACGGTGAGACTTTAAAGCTATTTTGCCATTAACTAAAACAGAACCAGCATCAATATCTGAGGCAACTTTGGTTCGAGATAGATCGAAACTGGAAGAAAGCAGGGCATCAATTCTTAAACCCTCTTGAGATTCTTCAACTTCTAACAAATATTCACTCATTTTTTTGAACTCTTTTTATAAGGATCTTTTCCAAATAAAGTCATGGCAGCAATAATTACCGCAGAAATACTCACACCCATGTCAGCAATATTAAAGATGGCCCAATAGGGAATCTGGATGAAATCCACCACTGCTCCACGAAAGACCCCAGGTGATCTAAATAAACGATCAATTAAATTACCTACTGCCCCGCCCAGCATTGCCCCTAAGCAAATAGCCCAACTTAATCTGACTACTTTTCGTCCTGTTCTATATATATAGAACGAAATCACAAAGGCCAACAGCGTAAATACCCAGGTGGTATTGGAACCCAAACTAAAGGCTGCCCCTGAGTTTCTGACGAAGGTTAGTTGCAGCACAGGGCCAGCACTCTGGCCAAAAATAGCTGGAATCAGCACAATGTTTGACGAATTTTCCAGAAACCGCACAGCTAAGTCTTTGGTTATTAAATCTAGAACGATTACGCCTAGTGCCATTCTCAGCATTAATTCTTGCAAATATGTGCGACTCTTCACCTAGCGAACACTACGCGTATCAGGGTTCTCCTAAACTACGAGAGCCCACTTTTTTCTTATTTCTCGTTTATTAAAAGTTAGGAAGGTGTCCAAAACGTGTATCGCGAGGTACCCAATCGCATCAACCTTCCTGAAATGGAACGCGAAGTATTGGACATGTGGGAATCTGAGGAGATTTTTCATAAATCCCTAAACCAAAGAGATGAAAATAATAGTTGGATCTTTTATGAAGGACCCCCAACTGCAAATGGTAAACCTGGAGCTCACCACGTTGAGGCAAGAGTTTTCAAAGATGTTTTTCCCAGATTCAAAGCCATGCAAGGTTATTACGTTCCAAGATATGCAGGTTGGGATTGTCACGGTTTACCAGTTGAATTAGCAGTCGAAAAAGAATTAGGTTTCACCGGCAAAACCGATATTGAAAAATATGGTGTTGCTGAATTCAATGCTAAGTGTCGCGAATCAGTTTTACGAAATGTGAACGATTTCACCACCATGACTTCACGCATGGGCTATTGGGTGGATTTTGATAAAGCATATTGGACTATGAATCCAAGTTATGTTGAATCAGTTTGGTGGTCATTAAAAGAGATTCATAAAAAAGGTTTACTGGTTTCTGATTACCGAGTCAGCCCTTATTGCCCACGATGTGGCACCGGTCTCTCAGATCATGAGTTGGCACTGGGTTATGAAACCATCACTGACCAATCTGTGTATTTGAAATTTCCTGTCCTTGATGGGGATCTTTTTCAGAAATATAAAAACCTTTCATTACTGGTGTGGACCACAACTCCCTGGACAACAATTAGTAACACTGCAGCTGCTGTTGGTCCCAAAATTGATTACTTAATTGTTGAATTAGCAGATGAACATTTTGTGATCGCTGAAGCATTAGTAGCTTTGTTGGGTGATGAAATTAAAGTCAAGGAAACTGTTAAGGGTAAAGATTTAGAAGGTATTCACTACCAACCACCATTTGGAAAAACACTTTTCGAAGACGATGCCCCCGCAGCCCTTCATAGTGTGGTTTTGGCAGATTATGTAACAACTGAAGATGGCACCGGAATTGTGCACCAATCACCTGCGTTTGGAGCAGAAGACTTACAAGTTTGTAGAAAATATGGATTACCAGTTGTGAATCCAGTTCAGGCAGATGGGCACTTCGCACCTCATACTCCACTGGTGGCAGGACAATTCTTTAAGAAAGCTGACAAAGATATCGTCAAAGATTTAAAGAAACGTGGCATTTTATTTAAAGACTTAGCTTACGAACATCAATATCCGCATTGTTGGCGTTGCCACACTCCTTTGATGTATTACGCCCAACCTTCTTGGTACATCAGAACTACCCAAATCAAAGATGCGCTACTCAGAGAAAATGAAAAAACCAATTGGTTTCCCAACACCATAAAACATGGTCGCTACGGCGACTGGTTAAACAACAATATTGATTGGGCTTTATCAAGAAATAGATATTGGGGCACTCCCCTTCCTATTTGGATTTGCGAAGATAAACACCAAACAGCTGTTGGATCATTAAAAGAATTAAGTGAACTCTCTGGTCAAGATGTGACTAACACTGATCCTCATCGTCCCTTTGTTGATGACATTACAATTCCATGCCCGGAATGTAAAAAAATTGCCCAGAGAGTTCCGGAAGTAATTGATTGTTGGTATGACTCAGGTGCCATGCCTTTTGCTCAACTTAGTTACCCACAGAAAAATAGTGAACTGTTTAAGAAAAGTTATCCTGCTGATTTTATTTGCGAAGCAATTGATCAGACCAGAGGTTGGTTCTACACTTTGATGGCTATTGGCACTCTTGTTTTTGATCAAAGTTCATACAAAAACGTTGTCACACTTGGTCACATCTTGGATGAAAAAGGTCGCAAGATGAGTAAGCATCTAGGAAATGTTTTGGAACCAATAGCTTTAATGGATGAACACGGTGCAGATTCTGTGCGCTGGTTCATGTTGGCCTCAGGATCTCCGTGGCAGTCAAGGCGAGTTGGTCATGCTGCAATTCAAGAAGTAACCAGAAAAGTTTTACTTACTTATTGGAATACTGCATCATTTCTTTCTCTTTACACTCGTTTATCAACCTATAATCCTGGTGACAAAGTATTAGCTAGAAAAGATAGACCAGAAATTGATCAGTGGTTATTAAGTTTGGTTGATGATGCAGTTTTGCAAGTGACTAATGCCTTAGAAAACTTTGACACTCAAAAAGCTGGACGAGTACTTGCCGATGTGGTGGATGACATGTCAAATTGGTATGTCAGAAGAAATAGAAGAAGATTTTGGGATGGCGACCCGGTTGCACTAGCCACTCTCCACGAAGCATTAAGAACCATAACTTTGATCATGGCACCCTTTGTGCCTTTCATTACAGAACGCGTGTGGCAAGACATGTTTAAAACCACCACGGATACTTCATTGCAATCAGTTCATTTAGCTAATTGGCCTAAGGCAAATAAATCTGAAATCAGAACTGATCTGATCGAAAACATGGGACTAATTAGACGCTTAGTTGAACTGGGCAGAGCTGCTCGCGCTGAAGGTAAAATTAAGAATCGTCAGCCACTTTCACGTGCACTAGTTGCGGCTAAAAACTGGGATAAAGTTCCCCAAGATTTAAGAGACCAACTAGCTGAAGAATTAAATATTCTAGATTTACAATCACTGGGTGAAACTGGTGATTTGGTTAACGTTGCACTTAAGGCTAACTTTCGAACTCTTGGTGCCAGATACTCCCAAGAAACCCCCGCTATTGCTAAAGAAATAACTAAAGCAGATGCCCCATCTTTAGTTAAACAGTTAAGAACCAACAACAAAGCAGTAATCAAACTTGAAGATCAGGAATTTGAAATCACGACAGAAGATGTGATCATCACTGAAACCCCCCGAGAAGGTTGGTCTGTAGTAAGCCAAGATGGTGAAACAATTGCACTTGATTTGGAAATCTCTCCTGAGTTAAGAAGTTTAGGAATTTCTCGCGAAGTGATCAGAATGATTCAAGAAGCCCGAAAAACTTCAGGCTTAGACGTTTCAGATCGAATCAACTTGAAATATCACACTACCGATGAACAAGTCGGGAGTTCAATTAGTGAAAATATGGAAGTTATTAAAAGTGAAGTCTTAGCGTTAAGTTTTGCTGCAGAAAAGGCAACGAGTGATCCGACCACTAAAGATGAAGATTTGAATCTAGAAATTTGGATTGAAAAAGCTTAACTGCTTTTAATCGTTTTGTGGTGTTTCAGTTATTACTTTAACTGGTCCAGTGCTATCAATTGACTCATGTAACTGAGGACCTAAATCAGTAAGTAGTCCAGATAACCAGCCTCTTAAACGAGTACGGTATTCCACTTCTATTGCTTCAAGTCTTTTTATTTGTGCAGAAATTTCAGCTTTTTCTGATTCAACACTGGATGAAATTGATGCTGCTCTAGCTCTTGCTTCTCTTACTAGTCTTTCTGCTTCGTTGGTAGCTGCAGTTAATGCTTGCTGGGCCAAAGTTAAAACTTCAACGGGTGATTTGGTGTCAACACTTTGAGAAGAAGAAAGAGTTGTACCTCTTTTAGCCATTTCCACTTCGTTTTGTAAAAAAGCTATTTCTTCCACAATTTTTACTAAAAATGCATCAACTTGTTTAATGTCATAACCAGTGCGCCAACGGGTGGTGTCAAAAACCACACTTGATACTTCTTCAGGGGTTAAAGCCATTTTTACTCCAAAATTTAGTAACGAGGCCTAATCTACCCTGAGGACCTCAAATTGCGTTGGTTACAGGGAGGAAAATATGCCCATGGCTACTTGAATCAGGATGATAACAACCAGAAAAGACAAGTCCAATGAAACAGAACCTATCCGTACCGGTGGGATGAAACGTCGGAAAAAGTTCAAAGGAGGATCGGTTAAGGAATAAATAGTTTCAACAAGGACTAAAACAAATCCTGTTGGTCTCCAGGAACGGGCAAACATTTGCACATAATCAAAGACTAAACGTCCGATCATCACTAACAGATATAACTGAAGTAGTTGAGCAATTAGGGAACCCATATTGATTTATCTTAATTAAACTTGATTAAAGAAACCATCTTGGGCGACTTGTTGACGAGCTTCTGCCCCAAGATCTACATTTGCTGGCGAAATTAAGAAAACTGAGCTAGTCACTCTTTCGATAGTTCCTCTTAACGCAAAAGCTAATCCTGAAGCAAAGTCCAGAATTCGTTTTTGATCAGAAGGTTCCATTTCAGACAAGTTGATGATGACTGGTGTGCCATCGCGATATTCTTCGCCGATTCTTCGTGCATCATTAAATGCGCGGGGGTGAAGTGTAGTAATTCTGCTAACTGCTTCGGCCATAACAGGTCTTGCCTGTGGGCTCATTCTTACTTCGGGTCTTTCAGCTAAAGCTGTGGAACCACTAGTGGAAAAAGTTCTTGGAGTGGGAGACCAGCTTGGAACAACTGGTGCTTGCTCTTCATAAAATTCTTCAATTTCATCATTCAAGTAGTGTTGATTATCTTCAACTAGACCTAAATAGACAGCCATTTTGCGAAAGCCTTTTGGCATATCTTCCTCCTGGTCAAAATCTCTATGTCACGTAGGCACTCTCAAGTTGCTGTAGTTACGCCTGTGACTAAAGATAAATTTACCCGATTTTTGGCCTTTCACCGAGTAAGGCAGACCCAATTCGAAGGTGTGTCGCCCCATGCAAAATAGCCGCTTCTAGGTCATCACTCATGCCAGCCGACAAAATTGATGCTTGCGGGTAAGCCTTTAAGAAATCAGCCCTGATCACAGCCAACCTCGCTAAAGCATCTGCTGGGTTTTCCTCGAGCGGTGCCACACTCATTAATCCTTTCAATTCCAGATGAGATGAATCTGTGATTTGTTGAGCTAAAGCCATCAATTCAGTGGGCCACAACCCACCTCTGGTTGGGTCAGGTCCAGATTGATCTAAATCAAGTTGTATTAAAACTGCTTGTTTTTTTTCAACACCTTGAGCACTTTTTTGTATTTCCTTTGCCAAGGATGGTCGATCAACCGAATGAATCAAATGCGCATAACTAACTACAGACTTGGCTTTATTGGATTGCAACTGCCCAATGAAATGCCAATTGAAATCTGCTTGCACTTGCAATCTTTTTAAAGATGCCTCTTGATCTTTATTTTCACCCACATCATCAATGCCAAGTTGTTTAAGTAAATCCACATCATCAGCTGGATAAGTTTTAGTGACAGCAATCAAAGTTATTTCTGTGCTACTTCTTTTTGCCTCTTGACAGGCTTTGTCAATCCTTGATTGTAATTTTTCTAAATTATCTTTAATACCTGCTAATCGATCACTCATTGACTTAACCAAACAACAGTAGCATTTCTTCCTGTCTCAGGATCTCTGCGAAAAGAAAACAGTTCAGGAGTATCAAAGGTACAAATATTTAGATCTGTGGTTTTAATTTGGTATTGAGCAAGTTGATGCTTCACCCCTTTTCTAATATCAACTGCTAACTGACCGTTAGCAAGTTTCACCGCAGCAGTTGGCACAATGTCTTTTACTTCATCAAATCTTTCTTGAGTGGCTAAAAAGTTTTGGGCACTTATTGTTGGTCCAATAATTGCTTTCAAATTTTCTGGTTCAGCTCCTAAATCAAACATTCCTTCAACCGCATTTGCCACTACCCCAACTAGCATTCCTTGCCAACCAGCGTGAACTACGCCAACTACGTGAGCAATTGGATCAACTAAAACAATAGGCGCACAATCAGCAGACATTATTACTAAACCCAGATTTGTTTCCCTGGTTACTAAGGCATCTGTATCAACATGAACTTCTGGAAATTCTGATTGCACATTAACCACATTTGGGGAATGTGTTGCTTGAATATAAACCAAAGGCATAGCTAAATTCTCAGCAAGAATTTCTCTGTTTTTGAAAACATTTTCTTCTTTGTCTTTAACATGATCTGCCACATTTAAAGAATCAAAAGGTTTTTTACTGACTCCACCCTGACGACCAAAGAAACTCCAGTTTGCTTTGCCTGTCTTGCCAGATGAAATCGGTGCGGGAACCGACATATGTTAGCTACTTTAAGAAATCCGGGACATCAAGATCATCATTCAAGGTGTCATCAAAAACAACTCTTCTAGGAGTAGATGCAGTGCTTGCCTTAAAAGTTGAACCGACTGCAGGTTGGGTAACTGCTGGTTCTCTTGTTCTAGCCACAAATGAGGGAATTTCTGGTTCACCATCTGCAACTGCATGCATAGTACTTCTTCGAGCTGATGCTAAATCTTTATCCACAAATCCTGCTGCAATTACTGTTACTCGTACTTCATCACCCAAAGTGTCATCGATTACTGCACCAAAAATTATGTTGGCATCAACAGCTGCAACGCTTTGCACCAAACGGGCTGCTTCATTAATTTCAAACAAACCTAAATCTGAGCCACCGGCAATAGAGAGCAATACTCCCTTTGCTCCTTGAATATCTGCTTCCAATAGAGGAGAAGCAATCGCGTTATTTGCAGCAATTGCAGCCCTATTTTCGCCACGAGCAGAACCAATTCCCATCAAAGCTGTTCCAGCACCGGCCATCACACTTCGCACATCAGCAAAGTCAAGATTTATTAAACCTGGTGTGGTAATCAAATCGGTAATTCCACTTACTCCTTGGAGTAGAACATGATCTGCTTGTCTAAATGCATCAATTACTGAAATGTTTCTGTCAGAAATTGAAAGCAAACGATCATTTGGAATAACAATTAAAGTATCAACTTCATTTCTTAAGGCGTCAACACCCGATTCAGCTTGGTTGATACGTCGCTTGCCTTCGAAATTGAAAGGCTTTGTGACAATACCAATAGTTAAAGCGCCCATTTCTTTAGCAACTTTTGCCACCACAGGTGCGCCACCTGTTCCAGTTCCGCCACCTTCACCAGCCGTAATGAAAACCATGTCAGAGCCTTTTAAAACATCTCTTAATTCTTCAATGTGATCTTCTGCAGCTTGTCGACCAACTGAGGGATCAGCTCCAGCTCCTAGCCCACGAGTTAGTTCACGACCAATATCTAATTTGACGTCAGCATCACTCATCAAGAGAGCTTGCGCGTCGGTATTTATTGCCACAAATTCAACGCCTTTTACACCGGCTTCAATCATGCGGTTAACAGCATTAACGCCACCACCACCAATACCAACAACTTTGATAATGGCCAAGTAATTTTGTGGTGCAACCACTTAAATAACCCCCTGGTACAACTCTTAACCTCAACTTGAGGCTAAAAGTTGTTGCGTGTGTTAAGCAATGAGAATTTAGACTTCATATGGGACTTAGCCAAGCACGCGACTCGGCGTGTTGCTCATATATAAGCACCTCACAAATTCTTTCTCAGCAGTCAATAGAGTTGGAATATCAAACTAGGAACGACATTCAAGGGGAAATAAATTTCATGCAATTAGTCGTGCCTAAGGAAACCAGTGCGGGTGAAAAAAGGGTTGCAGCTGCGCCTGTAACTATTGCCAAATTAGTAAAACTTGGATTTGAAGTATCAGTTGAAAGCAACGCTGGTTTAACAGCACTATTTACTAACGAGAATTATCAAGAAGCTGGCGCAAAGATCGTCACTGACATATCCGCTGCAATCAAAAACGCAGATGTAGTTGCATCAGTTGGAATACTTCCTGTGACACTTGCTTCATCACTTAAATCAGGTGCAGTTTGTTTATCTTTCGCCCAAGCAAAAAGGGACAAAGAGAACATTGCAGCCATTGCTAAAGCTCACGCAACTTTATTATCATTTGACTTTGTTCCAAGAATTTCTCGAGCACAAAGTGCTGATGCTTTAACTTCTCAGGCCACCGTTGCTGGTTATCACACCATGGTTACAGCTGCTTCATTGTTGCCAAAAATGTTTCCCTTGGTTATGACAGCTTCAGGAACAATTCGACCTTCGAAAGTTTTAGTTATTGGTGCAGGTGTTGCCGGATTACAAGTAATGGCAACCGCTAAAAAACTTGGTGCAATAGTTTCAGGTTATGACGTTAGAGCTGCAAGTAAAGATGAAGTTAAATCTGTTGGCGCCACATTCATCGAATTAGCATTACCAGTTGTGGAAGGAAGTGGCGGTTATGCCAAAGAAATGGATCAAGAACGTACCAAACTTCAACAAGAACTTTTAACTCCTTACATCACAGCAGCAGATGTTTTAGTGACGACTGCAGCAGTTCCCGGAAGACCAGCACCAAGACTAGTTACTGCAGCAATGCTTAAAGGTATGAAATATGGATCTGTAATCGCAGACATGGCAGCCGAAAATGGTGGCAACGTTGAAGGATCTGTTCCTGGACAAATTGTTGAAGTCAACGGAGTAAAAATCTGGGGCGGACAAAATATCGCTTCTTCCATGGCACCTGATGCATCATTTCTTTTTGCAGGAAATGTCATCTCATTACTTTCCTTCGTTGTCAAAGACGGATCACTTGTTATTGACAAAGACGATGAAGTTGTATCTGGTAGCGCTTTAGTAATCAATGGTGAGATCACTAATGATTTTGTTAAAACTGAATTAGGACAGGGATAATTAGATGAGTATCGAAATTGCATTTTTAACAATATTTATCTTAAGCATTTTTGTTGGTTTTGAAGTTGTTTCCAAAGTTTCCACAATCTTGCACACTCCTTTGATGTCTGGAGCTAACGCAATTCACGGTGTAATTCTTGTTGGGGCAATCATCGTCACAGGTCATGCCGATAATAATTTGGAATTAGTTCTTGGTTTATTTGCAATTGTTTTGGCAACTATTAATATGGTCGGTGGTTTTGTAGTAACTGATCGCATGCTTGAGTTATTTAAATCAAAGAAATCAAACAAAGTTGGTGAGAAGAAATGACACCAGCCTGGTCACAGTTAGCAAATCTAGGTGCAGCACTTGCTTTCATTTTGGCACTAAAAGCTTTGTCCTCACCAAAAACTGCACGTCTTGGAAATAGAATTGGTGCTGTTGGGGCGATTGCAGCTGTAGCTATTGTTTTCTTTTCTGAAAGTAATTTAAAACATTTAACATTAATTTTAATAGCCGTGGCAATCGGAACAATTGTTGGTTATGTAGCAGCTAAAAGAGTTCAAATGACACAGATGCCCCAAATGGTGGCATTGTTTAACGGTGTGGGCGGCGGAGCAGCTATGGCTGTTTCCTCAATTGAATTCTTAAAATCTGGAACAACAGATGGATTTGTTGCTTTGTTTGCCACAGTTTTCACAGTCGTCATCGGTTCAATCTCTTTTACCGGATCTATAGTTACATTTTTAAAATTGCAAGAATTAATGACTTCCAGACCAGTTGTATTACCTTTTGGTCGTTTCATAACAATAGGTACAGCAATCGCAACTTTAGTAATGTCTGTTTACTTATTAATTAGCCCAGAAAATTGGGCCTTGTGGACATTGGTTGGTTTGTCTTTAGTTATGGGAATTTTGTTTGTACTTCCCGTGGGTGGCGCAGATGTTCCAATTGTGATCAGTTTGTTAAATGCATTTACCGGATTATCTGTAGCAGCAAGTGGTTACGTATTAGATAACGTCTTGTTATTAGTTGCCGGTACTTTAGTTGGAGCGTCCGGAACGTTATTAACCCAACTTATGGCTAAAGCTATGGGCAGACCTTTAACTGCAACTTTGTTTGGTGCCTTCACTGCCAGAGCAACTACTGCAGCAACTTCTGCAGTTGATAGACCAGTTAAAAGTGCTGGACCAACCGACATTGCCATCATGCTTGCTTATGCATCGAAAGTGATTATTGTTCCAGGTTATGGTTTAGCGGTTGCTCAAGCGCAACAATCTTTAAGAGAATTAGTTGATTTATTAATCTCTAAAGGTGTAGAAGTTGAATACGCAATTCATCCAGTGGCAGGGCGCATGCCTGGGCATATGAACGTTTTACTTGCCGAAGCTGATGTTCCTTATGAGCAATTAAAAGAAATGGATGAAATTAATTCCGAATTTGCCAGTGCCACTGTAGCTGTGGTGGTGGGAGCAAATGACGTAGTAAATCCTGCTGCCAGAACAGACAAGACTTCCCCAATTTTCGGGATGCCAATTCTTAATGCCGATCAAGCTGAACAAGTTGTATTTATGAAGCGTTCCATGCGCCCAGGTTTTGCAGGTGTGGAAAACGAATTACTTTTCAACGACAAAACAACATTATTATTTGGTGATGCTAAAGATTCATTGTCCAAGGTTGTTTCCGCTGTTAAGTCGATGTAGATGAAAGTTTTCTACACATTCGAAAAATAGAGCAATGTCAGAAGAAAAACTGGTTGCCGTACAAGTAGCTGATATTGGTAATCAACTACCAAAGCATGTCTCGCCCAGTCAACTATCAAGTTTTGATAGATGCTCTTTGGCCTACTGGTTCTCATCTGTTGCGGGATGGCGTGAACCTGCAGGTTTGCCTCAAATAATTGGCACACTTGTTCATGATGTTTTAGAGAATTTTTTAAAGATTAAAGCAGAAAATAGAACCAAAGAAGTGGCCTGGAATTTATTACGCGATACAGGTGAAGTTGTTATTGATCACAACAAGTCTTGGTTAAAAGAGGAAGATTTAGTAACTCTTAAAGATAAAAGTGCTGAGTCACTCAAGGGATATTTTGACTTGGAAGACCCCACCCAACTAAATATTGATCTGGAAGATCTAGAACGACCAGTGACCGCCATTTTTGAATCTGTGAAACTTTATGGGCGACTAGATCGAATGACTCGAGATGGTGTGGTGCGCATTACCGACTACAAAACATCCAAAAGACCAGCTCCACAGTATTTAACTGATTCGCTACGCCAAGTGATGCTTTATGCAGCTGGTTTGAAAGAAAACGGTTTAGATGTTGGAGAAGTAGAACTCATTTATTTACCTGGCAGAGATCGAGTTAGAAGACCTACCTATAAATCTGCACTTGATCGAGCTGTTCAACATTTAGTTACCACCAGAAGAAAAATGGATTCTTCTTTAGAAAAACAAACTTGGATGGCAAATCCTGGTAACCCTTGCAAATCTTGTGCCTTCATAAAAGCTTGTCCAGCAAAAACCTCCAAAGCCCCTATGCCTGGGACCTCTGAATCTGAAAGTTTGTTAGCAACTTTAAACGTCGAAAAAAGAGTCCGCAGTAAAGCAAGTAATCCAAATGCTGGAATGGAAATGTTGCCCTTCGGAGAACCAGAATTATGACCACTCAAATTCCGCAAGACTGGTTTCCTGGTTTTCCGGTAACCACAGCAGGTTTCTTAAGAATTTCTGCTTCGCAAGTCGGTGCAGAAAACAACAGAGCTTGCCATGATTTTATTTCACTTAAATCAAGACCTGCCGCAAAAATTGGGGAAGGATACTTACAACTTCGCTATCCCCCGTTTGAATCTTTTCCATTAGGAATTGTTAGAGATGCACTTTTGTCCAGTATTAGTAACGAAAAAGTGATTCACGAATTTGAAGACAAAGATGAGATCGCTGAAAGTGCAATTACTGAAGCGATTAGTAAATCCCGTGGCCAAGTTGAAAAATCTCATAAGTTATGGGCTATTGATGCATTAGTTGGGTATTTGACTGCTTGGGAAAAAGCTCGCGTTGAAGATATGGCACACAATATTGATTTCACTGACTTGGAAGTAATTCAAGCATTTGATGACAGCGAAGATTCACATACAGAATGGTTTGCCTGGGGAATCTATTTAACTTCCCATGATGGAAAAGTTAGAGAATTTAGGGCTCTTAAATTTTCTAGAGCTGGTTTGACAACGCTTAACCCTGTTAGAGCAGGAGTGATAGCCCGAATTCTGGCCGACGGGGTTCCACACAGTGAACCAAGTTGGAGTTCTCCACGAGATCCAATTTATAAAGTTTTGGCCCCAGCTCAAGATGTCCGAATCAGAGAAATTGGTTGCCTTGATGCAAGTCAAGCAATTGTTTTAACAGCAAGTGTGGAAGATGCTCGGCAAATGTTTACAAAATCTTTGCCTACAATTATTGAACGCGTTAAAGGAGGCACACAAAAGTCTGGACCAAATTGTAGAAGCTGCAGAGCTAACACGATGTGTGAAACTTTACCTAATCGACCAGGGTTACTAGGTATTACTGCTTTTGCTCCTTGGCCAAAGGCTTATTCACCTTCAAAGTTTCATACTTACCGAAGATGTCCTCGACAGTATTTTTTGCAAGATGAACTTGGCTTAAGAACCAAACCGGAAACTCAAAACTCAGCTCAACAAAGAGGTTTGCTGGTTCATGCTTGGTTAGAGCAAGCACACAAAAGATCAAAAGCTTGCGAAAAAACTGAGCTGCCAACGCCAACAACACTAGGAGTAATAGCTACAGAGCTCAGTTGGAATCAAGATGAAGCAAATGTTGCGTTACCGTTTCTTGCTCAGCATCAATTAACTTGTCCTATAAATAGTGATTCTCAAGTTGCCACTGAAATAGCGGTGGAGGCCCTTGATACTGATGCAGATATTTCAGTCAGCACAAGACCTGATCTTATTTATAAAAATGGTGAAGATTTGGTGTGGCGAGAAATGAAAACGGTTTCCAGTATCAAAGATTTAGAAAATGATATCTATTTCAACATTTATCCACAATTGCCATTAGCAATAAGATTGATGGTTGAAAATGCTTTACCCAAAGATGTTTTGGCAAAACTTGGTCAATATAGAAATAAACGTGTTGAATTAGAACTTATATCCAGTGATGAATGTAAAATCATCACCTGGGATTGTGATGATGAAAAAGTTAAACTTGCAGCATGGTCACAATTAGCTGAGCAAGTAGATACCTGGGCTAGTGACACACTTTTTGCACCTTCTGCTAATCCACCTTGTAATTGGTGCAAAGTAAGCCAGTGGTGCGAATTTGCCAATGCCGAACAAGTAAAAGCAGATATCGGTGGACTACAAGTTGATCTTAAAACTGGTGAAATTATTGAGAATTCTTCGATCCCGTTACTAAGTAACGATGATCGGGTTGCTAAAGCTTTAGGTCTTTCTGCATCGTTAGCTGAAGTTAGCGAAAACGATGAAGATATTCCTTTTTGATTAAGGTTTGACTACCGGAAATTCAGGTATGGAAACATCGTATGTTGAACCTGCCATTCTTCTTAAAACTTTTAACACAGCACTCTTATCTTGAGATTTATCAACACTGCCCCATAAAACTTTTCTGCCACTAGTCATCATTAACCAAATCGAGTTTGGGTTTTCTGCATTAGTGATTGTGATTTCGGCTTTTAACCAGTCAGGAAAACTTTGCCAAACTAAAATGCTGGCGGCCCGAGATTTATCATCTGGTCCACTTATTAATGGAAAATTGGCAGCAACTGGTGCTGGTAGATATGGGAAACCGGATTGATCAACTAAGAATCTGCCTGCCGCCATATCGGTTAGCGCAACTGGGGATCTTTCACTAATTTCAATAACCAACGTAGAAGGCCATCCTCTTCTCACATCGGCTCTGCCTATTTGAGAAATCGTGCTGAGTCTTTCAGCCACACTGGCTATCGGCACACGAAACAATTGGGTATTCAAATTCACATTGGCTGTTTTAGTGATTACTTGAACTGGTACTTCTTTGGCTCCCCTGACTTCAATAGTTTTCACAATTAATAAATTTGAGTACCAACCAATATAAAAAAATGTTGAAGCCAGTGCTGATATTAAAATTAGGACAAAAAGAATTCTTCGACGAGTTTTCTTTCTAATCACGATTTCTGTCGGGCTTCTAAAAGAGTAAGAACCTCTGGTGCTAGTAGTCCAATATCTCCAGCTCCTAAAGTCATAATGATGTCATTTGGTTTTGCTCTGTTAACTAGTTGTTGAGCAACTTTTGACCAGGAAGGTTCGAAAATAACTTGATCTGGTGGCAGCGGCACAAGTGATGCCATTGTTTGACCACTTGCTCCAGGGATTGCCTCTTCCCCAGGTGCAAAAACTTCTAACACCACTACTTGATCTGCTAATCCAAGAGCTGCACCGAATTCTTTATTAAATAGCGCAGTGCGGTAATAATGGTGCGCCTGAAAAGCGACCACAACACTTCCCCCTTGAACAACTTCTCGGGCAGCTTTTAGTGTTGCCTCAATTTCTGTTGGGTGATGGGCGTAATCGTCATAAACTCTGATCCCATCTGCACTTCCTTTATATTCAAATCTTCTTTTTGTACCGGTGAATTTGGAAATACCATTTCTCAAACTTGCAAAATCTTTTCCTAAACCTAACCCAACGCAAAGAGCTGCAGCAGCGTTGAGAGCATTATGTAAACCCAACACTTTCAATTGAATCTTGCCTAGGTTCTGGCCAAGATATACGACTTCAAAACTTGGTCCAGGAAGACCCAGTTTTAAGTTTGTAATTTGCAAATCACTTAACTGGTTTGTTCCATAAGTGATAACTTTTACACCTTTTATTTTTACTTTCTCTACCAAATTTTTACCGCCTTGGTCATCCAAGCAGATAACTGTAAAACCGTCTCTAGTTTTAGTTAATTCACAAAACTCCACAAATGCATTTTCTATGTTTTCAAAAGTTTTCCAATGATCTAGGTGATCTGCTTCAACATTTGTGACCACCGCAACTTTTGGTGATAGAAATAGAAATGATCCATCTGATTCATCAGCTTCGACCACAAAAGTGTTTCCTTCACCTAGGTGCGCATTTGAACCAGTTTCGGAAAGCTCACTACCAATTGCAAAGGAAGGATCCTCACCGCAAGCTTGTAAGGCAACGGTGACCATTGAGGTAGTGGTGGTTTTGCCGTGAGTGCCTGAGACAGCAATAGTTTCAAATTGTCTGGTGAGCACTCCTAGAGCATCTGCTCTTCTTAATACTTTTAAATTCTTTTCTCTGGCTGCTTTTAATTCAGGGTTATTTTCTTTTATAGCTGTGGAATGAATAACTGTTTGGCAATCGCTCAAGTTTTGTGGAGAATGTCCCACAAATACTTTCACCCCAATTTTTCTTAAAGCTTCAAGTCTTCTTGATTCTTTTGCATCCGTGCCACTAACTTCCACTCCCTGTGCACACAGCAATCTGGCAATGCCAGACATGCCTGCACCACCTAAACCTAAAATGTGAACTTTTCCTAAATCGGAAATTTCTTTGTTCAATGTCATTTACTGACTCTATTTATGTGCATTTGCTAAGGTTAACGCGCTTTGAGCAACTTTCTTGTCAGCATCGCGCAACCCATGACCACTGGCGGCCTGTGACAATTCTTGCAATTTGCTGGGGTTTTGTATCAGTTCGCTTACTCGTTGCACCAACAATGCTGCTGTCAATTCGGCATCAGGGATAAGTATTCCTCCCCCATCTTTAACAAGTTGTGCCACATTTTTGGTTTGTTCCCCATTGCCTGCCGCAAAGGGAACATAAATTGCTGGCATAGCTAAAACGGTTTGTTCAGCAATAGTCATGGCACCTGCTCTGGAAATTACCAAATCTGCGGCAGCGTAAGCCAATTCCATTTTATCAATGTAGGAAAATGCATGATAAAAACCAAATCGTTTCGTGCTCTGATCCATTGTGTTTTTATTTCCAATGGCGTGCAGTACTTGTATGTTAAGTTTCTCAAATTCTGGAAGACAATCAACTAAAACTCTATTTATTGAGGATGCACCTTGAGATCCACCAAAAACCAATAAAGTTTGTTTATTTTCATCTAATTTAAAATTCTGTCTAGCTGTTGCTCGCATCAAATTTTTATCTAAATTTGAAATTTCTGCGCGAAGTGGCATACCTACAGTTTGGGCACCCTTAATTGAATCTGGAAACATTTGAAAAACCTGGGCGGCAAATCTACTGCCGATGCGATTAGCCAAGCCGGCTTTTTTGTTCCCTTCATGAATAACAATTGGGATTTTAAGTTTTCGGGCAGCAAGATACACAGGTAAGGAAACATAGGCCCCAAAGCCAATCACACAATCAACTTTTCTATCTACTAGTAATTTTTGAGCAATTCTTTGAGCAGCTAACATTCTGAAAGGCAATGTGATCATGGTAAGACTAAAATTCCTGGGCAAGGGAGTAGCTGGAATTAAAGAAAGTTCTAAACCCCTTTGTGGAACAAGATTTCTTTCCAAACCTTTATCTGTTCCCACAATAAAAACTTCTACCAAATTGTTTAAGTTCTTAATGGCTTTAGCACAAGCTATTGCTGGTTCAATGTGACCTGCCGTTCCACCTGCGGCAAGGGCAATGACTGTCATTTGTTCACTCTTGATGATTTTTTCTTTTTCAAGTCAGCTTTCACAGTCGGTTCAGATCTTAAAACTGCCATTAATACCCCAATTGCAGCCAAGGTAAATATCAGAGAAGAACCACCATAAGAAACCAGCGGTAAGGGCACACCTGTTACTGGAAGCAATCCCAAAACTGCGCCAATATTAATTATTGATTGCACCACAATCCAAGCCATGACTGATGTTGCAATCAATTTAGTAAAACGATCGTTTGTTTCTCTGGCTAAAGTTAGCGCCACATAAGCGATGGTGCCAATAAAAATCAAAACAATAATTGTGCCCACTAAACCGATTTCTTCACCAACTACCGCAAAAATAAAATCAGTGTGAGCAGCCGGCAACCAGCCCCACTTTTCTCTACTTGCTCCTAAGCCAATGCCAGTCCAACCACCAGAAGCTAATGCATATTTTCCATGAGTCACCTGCCAACCTGCATCTTGATTCTCAACTGTGGGACTAATCCATGACAAAAATCTTTGGATTCTATAGGTTTCTTGAATCGACAGATACAAGATTGCCAATAACCCAGCCATAGCTGACCAAGTGAATAATTTCATTGGTGCACCGACTGCATAAAATAAGGATAATAAAATTGGGCCAATAATTAAAGTTGTGCCAAGATCTCCTTCAAAAATAACTAATACAGTAATAATTAATCCCACTGGGAATACTGGAATTAATAAATTTTGCCATGTCGTTGTTTTGGATCGAATCTGTTTACTTAGTACTGCTGATCCCCACACAATTAAAGTCAATTTCGCAACTTCACTGGGTTGTAATCTAAAAGGCCCCCACAAACTAATCCAGTTTCTTTGCCCTGCTACCGAAATACCAATACTTGGAATTAGTACCAAAATCAGCAACACAATTGAAATCACCAAAGCCACTACGGACCACTTCAAAAAGAAAACCTTTGGTAATCGTGAAATTGCCATCATCAAAACTACACCGATTGCGGCGAACATTAACTGTCTTAAGAAAATTATGTACTGATTATTGAATTGTTTATATGAAACAGTTGTTGATGCTGACAAAATCATAACCATACCTATAAAAAGTAAACCAAAAGTGGCAATCACTAAAGCGTAATAAAGTTTACCTGAAAGATCTGGTTCTCGTACTGGAATCGGATTTCTAACACCACTTTGCGTAACCATTATTTACTTCCTTGTGTTTTAATAACGGCTTCAGCAAATGCGTTACCGCGTGCCCGGTAGTCCTTAAACATGTCCCAAGAAGCACAACCCGGTGCCAATAAAACTGTATCTCCACTTTGTGCAAACTCGCTAGCAGCAATTACCACATCTAGCATCGCTGCATCATCTGTTCTTTCAATTATTTTTACCGGAATATTTGGTGCAATCATTTTTAACGTTTTAGCAATTAATTCTTTATCTTCACCGAGTAACACTGCAGCTTTCATGTTTTTACTATTTTGTTTAATAAGTTCCGCAAAATCTTGGCCTTTGGCTTGTCCACCAGCAATCCAAATCACGTTTTCATAAGCTTTTAAAGACATTTGCGCAGCATGACAATTTGTGGCTTTGGAATCATCAATGTAGGTAACACCGTTAAATTGGCCCACCGTGGCAATTCGATGCGGTGCGGGGACAAAACTTCGCAAACCATCTCGAACATGAGCTGCTTCCACCCCGTAGGAACGAGCTAGTGCTGCTGCTGCCAATGCATTAGCAATGTTGTGTGGAGCGTTTGGTTGTATGTCATCGACTGCACAAAGTTCCTGAGCATGTGTTTGTCTTTCTTCAAGAAAAGCACGATCAACAATGAAATCTTCCACCACACCAATCATTGACAATCCAGGTAAACCTAAAGTAAAACCAATTGCTCTGGCTCCCTCGACCACATCTGCATCTTCCACCATTTTTTCCGTGACAACATCTTGCACGTTATAGATAGCAGACTTTTGAACTTGGGAATAAACTTTAGCTTTAGTCTTAGCATAATTTTCATATCCATTAAAAAAATCAATGTGATCCGGTGCCATGTTTAACACCACTGCAGAATGTGGTGACATTGATTTAACAAAAGGTAATTGGGGTGCTCCTACTTCAATTGCTAATACATCTGCCGGAATTGGGTCCATCACCGCACTGACAAGTGAGTCACCGATGTTTCCTACAGCAGGGGCTCTTAATCCGGCTGCAGTCAAAATTGAAGACAACATCATCGATGTTGTGGTTTTGCCGTTTGTGCCGGTAATGCATAACCATGGAGCAGGGAAATCAAGAGTTCTCAATCTCCAGGCAAGTTCAAATTCTCCCCAAATTTCTATATTTTTTTGTTGGGCTTCATTTATTATTTCTGCACTTGGTCTTACTCCTGGGGATAGTACTAATAAGTTTGTGTTGTTAGGGATTTCACCCTTGTAATCTAAGTAAATTTTGGCACCCAGTATTTCTAAAACTGTGCCATGTTCTTTTTGCTTTTCACCGTTACCGTTATCAATAACAGTTACCTGAGCGCCCACTTCAATTAAGGCATCTGCAGCGGCAAAACCTGCAACTCCTAAACCAACCACACAAGCATTTACTTTGGTCCAGTCACTTTGTCTATGGTGTCGTGACCAATCGATCATGCCCTTACCCAACTTGCGTAAAACAAGGCCAATCCTCCGGCAACTAAAGCACCATGAATAACCCAAAATCGAACCACGATTTGTATTTCTGGCCATCCCAACATTTCAAAATGGTGATGCAGCGGCGCCATCTTAAAAACTCTTCGACCGGTGAGCTTGTAAGAACTAACTTGGAGAATTACTGAAACTGTTACCAACACAAACAAACCTGCTAAGAACGCCATTAGTAATTGAGTTCTAGTCATAATTGCTAAACCTGCAATTGCCCCGCCGATTGCTAATGAACCAGTGTCACCCATAAAAATTTGGGCAGGAGATGTGTTCCACCACAGAAAACCAATGCATGCTCCAGCAACGGCTGCTGCAAACACAGCTAAATCAAGTGGGTCTCTTACGTCATAACAAGTTGCATTTCGGTCAAAAGAACAATTTTGGTTGAATTGAAAAACTCCAATAAGAATGTATGAACCAAGTGTCAATACTGCTGCTCCCGCAGCCAACCCGTCTAAACCGTCAGTTAAGTTAACAGCATTTGTTGCCGCTGTCACTAAAAACCAGACCAATAACACAAAAAGTATTGCTGGTAAAACAATGTTGGTGTCTCTCACAAATGACAAAGCAGTTGATCCTGGAGTTCTACCTAATTCGTCAGGATAATTAAGGGATGCATAACCAAACGCAAAAGCAACAAAAGCTTGACCAAGTAACTTTGTTCTAGCTCGGATGCCGCGACTGTTTTGTTTATAAACTTTTAAGTAATCATCAGCAAAGCCAACTGCTGCTAAACCAAACATTAATGCCAGTGCCATAATTGCTGAAAGTGTTGGCGGTCTCCATAAGATGAAATGCGCCATGCCATATCCAAACAATGTTCCACCAAGAATTGCTAGTCCACCCATTGATGGTGTTCCCACTTTTGCTTGATGTTCTGGGTAATTAATGTTGCCATCAGAAATTCTTATTGCTTGAGAACGACCTCTTCGTCGTAAGAATTTAATTAATAGTGGTGTGGCAAAAAGTGAAAACATCATGGAAAAAACACCAGCAATGATGATCAGCCTCACAAGCCGACCTCCTGATTACTATTGTTAGTTAAATTGTCGCTGAAATCTTGAACTATTGCATTTGCGACTCGCTCGAGTCCGACAGATCTAGATGCCTTTACTAACACAACATCGTTTGTTTGGATGATTTCTTTGGCTTTAACCAAGGCACTGTCGACGCTTTCAACGAACAGTAATTTTCCTGAATATTCATGGGTTAAAAGATAATCATAAATTGGTTTTGCGCCATTTCCGATAATAAGGGTATTTTTGATTTCTAGTTTTTGAATTAGTGCTGCAACTTCTTCATGCAATTGTTTAGAAAGATTTCCCAGTTCCCGCATTTCACCTAAAATAGCAAAAGTATTCTTGTCTTCCCCTATTTGTTTCAGAGTTTTAATCGCTGATTTAGTAGATTCAGGATTTGCATTGTAAACATCGTTAATTACCGTGACGTTATTTTTGCTCTTTTCGATTTGTAAACGCCATTTACTCTTCGGGGTCGCATTTGAGAGCACTTTTGAAATATCCTCAATGGCAATACCTTTTTGTAGGAATGCTGCAGCTGCTGCTAATGAGTTTGAAACTTGGTGAGCCCCAATTAACTTCAAATTTACCAAACTGGTTTTACCTTCATATTCCATTTCATATTGAGCTTGAGCATTTTCATTTAAGATAACATTACTGGCACTCACTTTTGATCCTGTTAACCCAAAACTAATTACTTTTGCTTTAGTTTTATGTTGCGCAAACCGTGAATCTTCATGATTTAGGATTGCAACATCAGTAGATGTTAGACAGTCAATAATCTCACTTTTTGCCTGAAATATTTTTTCCGGTGAAGTAAAAATTTCAGCATGAGCAGTTCCAATATTTAAGATTATAGAAGTATCTGGTTTTGCTATCTCACATAAGTGTTTGATATTTCCAACTTGCCTTGCGCCCATTTCTAGAATTAAGACCTGAGTATTTTCGTCACATTCTAGAACAGTTTGTGGTAAACCAATTTCATTATTGTAACTACCAATGGGAGCAACTGTTGGTCCAA